>MDTD01012707.1_pt1 | contig 11453 bp, 8 predicted proteins | sample 811221 | NCBI WGS metagenome assembly MDTD01 (sample SAMN05326646, study PRJNA326480) | marine metagenome | isolation source: seawater | place: Pacific Ocean: South West | collected 2011
AAAAAAAAAATATTATTTAATTTTGGTGTATCAATTATTTTGAAGTCGTGAATATCCTTGTCTAAAAATTTTAAGCCTCTTTTATCAGTTGAGATAATAACATTATTATTTTTTGATAAATGTTCATAAAGAATTTTAGCAGGTATTACATGACCACCTGAACCACCTGTAGAAATTAAAAAATTTTTTTTCATTCAATTAATTTTTCTTTTTGTTAAATTTAAAATAATTCCAGACAAAATCGAAATACTTATTATTGAAGATCCACCATAACTTATAAATGGTAGTGTCATACCTGTGGTTGGAAATAGTCTTATGTTTACTCCAATATGTATCATTACTTGCATTAAAATAAGGCTAATACATCCTACTAAAATTAATTTAGTTTTTTCCTCACTTTCTAAATATACTTTTTTAAATACAGAATAAATTAATATTAGAAACAATAGTAATATTAAGATTATAGCAATTACACCAAACTCTTCAGAAATAACTGAAATTATATAATCTGTGTGTGCCTCCGGTACTCTATTTTTTAAATCACCTTCACCAATTCCTTTTCCAAAAAAACCTCCACTGGTAATAGAATCTATAGCTTTATCAGACTGAAAATTATGTGTCCCTGTTTCCTTATCGAAAAAAGATAATAATCTATTTTTTATATATCCAAATTTTGAGACAAAAAAAACTAAATATAAAAAAATAAAGATAAAAAATAAAAACAAAGTTGATAAGAAAATCATATTAGCACCAGAGACAAAAATTAAAATAGACCAACTTAAAAAAACTAACAATGTCTGTCCTATATCAGGTTGAAAGATTAGAAATAAAGCAATTAATAGAGTTGCTAAAAAAGTTAAAATATATTTTAAATAGATATTGCCATATTTTTGATTACTTAATATTAAGCTTATAACAATAATTAAAAAAGGTTTTACTAATTCAATTGGTTGAAATCTTGGTAAAAAATATAAATCTATCCATCGTTTAGATCCTTTAACTTCAACACCCATAAAAGGAACCAAAATTAATAAAATTAAAGAAACTACAAAAATAAATAAAGAAAATTTTAAGAACCTATCTTGACTCATTGAGGAAATTACAAAAATTATTATTAGGCCTAATAATATAAAAACAAGATGCTTAAAAAAAAAAGAATAATCATTAGTATTTAGCTTATCTGAAGCAATTAAAGAAGTTGAAACTAATGAAAAAAATAAACCTGTAAAAAATAATAAAATTATCAATGAAAATATAAATTTATCTAAATTCTTCCACCATTCATAGAATGAACTATATATCGATTTTTTGACTTCCATTTAAATATTTTTTGACCAAATTATTAAAATACAAACCTCTTTCTTCAAAATTTTTAAAATTATCAAATGATGCTGCACATGGGCTAAAAAGTATAGTTTGATTAAATGACCTCTGAAATTTTATAAGTGCAAAAACTCTTTTTAATGCTTCAGATAAATTCCTAAAATTCTCACATTTTATTTTGCCTTTTAAACTCTTATTAAAATATTTTTTATTTTTTCCATATATAAAAGCTCGAATATTTCTAAAATACTTTTTTTTCAAAATGAACTTGTCTCCCTTTTTGTATACGCCTCCTAACAACCAAAAAATACGAGATTTTCTTTTGAGAAGACCAACGGTGGATGAAAAGCTAGTAGATTTTGAGTCATTTATTATGGTTAAATTTGTACTTTTGAAAATTATTTGTTGACGATATTTTAATCCTCGAAACTTTTGAATAGTTTTTCTTAAAAGATGTTGATTTAATTTAAGTTTTTTTGATATTTCAATAACAAATGATAAGTTTTCTTTATTAGTTTCTGTTGTAAAATAATAGTTATTTATATTACTTAAAAAATTAATTTTTTTTGTATCTACCTTAATAATTTTACTTGAAAATTTACCTGATCGTAATTCCTTTTTAATCAAAATATCATCTTTTTTTACAAATGCTAAATCGCTTTTAGACTGGTTCTTTATCAATTTAAATTTTGCCAAAATATATTTTCTTATTGATTTGTGTCTCTCAATATGATCTGGGGATAAATTTAAAATTACAGCATATTTAGATTTAAAAATCTTACTATAATCTAATTGATAAGATGAAGCCTCAATTACAAATAAGGTTTTCTTTTTTATTTTTTTTATAGATAAAATTGGGGTTCCAATATTTCCAGCTAATTTAACATCATATTTTTGATCTAATAAAACCTCATATAAAATTTGAGATGTTGTGGATTTTCCGTTAGTACCGGTGACTGTAATACACTTATTTTTAAAAAATGAGTAAAAAATATCTAAATCGGTAAAAACTTTATCATAATTTTTTTTTAAAAAATTTGATAACTTGCATTTATTTACATCTATACCTGGACTAATTATTATTTTATCAAAATTTAAATTTATTACTTTTTGATAACTTATTATTTTTTTTTTTAAATTTGGATTATAAATCTTTGATTTAAAGTCATCATAAATAAAAACATTTGATTTATTTTTCAAAAATTGAAAAGTAGACAGCCCACTCTTGCCTAAACCGTATATCAATATTTTTTTTTGTAGAAAAATATTCAAACTAATATCCCTATCTCAATTTCAGCGTAGCAAGACCAATCATTGCTAAAATAATTGATATTATCCAAAACCTAATAACCACAGTAGACTCGGGCCAACCCTTTTTTTCAAAATGGTGATGTATAGGTGCCATCTTAAATATTCTTCTACCAGTCAATTTGTAAGAAATTACTTGAACCATAACTGATAAGGCCTCGAGCACAAAAAGACCTCCAGTTATAGCAAGAACTATTTCATGTTTAGTTATAATTCCAACAGCACCCAATGAACCCCCTAATGATAATGATCCAGTATCACCCATAAAAATTTTTGCTGGTGGTGCATTGAACCATAAAAAACCCAAACAAGCTCCAATTATTGAACCACAAAAAATAGAAATTTCACCAGTTCCTTCTATATAAATAATCTGAAGATATTCTGAAAAAACAATATTTCCTGTTACATAACTTATAAATGCGAAACAACCCGCAACTAAGATCACTGGCACTGTAGCTAATCCATCTAAACCATCAGTCAAATTTACTGCATTAGATGAACCAACAATAACAAAAATTGAAAAAGGTATAAAAAACCATCCTAAGTTTAAAATCAAATTTTTAAAAAATGGAAAATAGAGATTTGTAAATTCATCGTATTCAATAAAATATGTTAATATTACTAATCCTATTAATGCTATTAAAACTTGTACAACCAGCTTAAATCTTGAAGAAATTCCAATTGAGCTACTATTCATTATTTTTTTATAATCATCATAAGCTCCTAAAAGGCCAAATGATGTAACAATATATAAACAAAATATAATATAAATATTTGATAAATCAGCCCAAAGTAAAACCGATATTATAAGTCCAATTAATATGATTACTCCACCCATTGTTGGTGTACCTATTTTTTTTATAATATGATCAGAAGGTCCATCTTTTCTAATTGGATTAAAAATTTTTCTATTTGAAAAAAGTTTTATGAACGGTCCGCCAATAATAAGAGCAATAAATAAGGATGTAAAAAAAGCTAGTCCAGTTCTAAAAGTAATATATTTAAATACATTTAAGAAACTTAATGTATCTATATAATTTATAAAAAGTTCATATAACATTTGAAGTTTTTACCTTTAAATCTTTTGTTATTTTGTGAAGACCTGTAGAATTTGATCCTTTAATCATCAAATAATCATTATTATTTAAATTTTCATTAATCAGATTTATTATATCATTTTTATTACTTATTATTTGAGCTTTTTTGCTTGGTTTCAATCCTTTAAAAGTCTCCTTTATTAATTTTCCAATCACATACACTTGGTTAATTTTGGTTTTATTAATTATTTCACTTATCAATTTATGTTGTTGAAGTGAGTGTTTCCCTAACTCACGCATATCCCCTAATATTAGATGCTTTTTTGAATTTTTAGATTTTAATTTATCATAATTTTCAATTGCGGTTTTTAATGAAAGAGGATTTGAATTATAAGCTTCATCTACTAAGAAAATTTTCTTATTTTTTAGTTTCACTTTTGATAAATCTCCTCTACCATTTGGAGTTTTAAAATCCAAGAAAATATTTTTTTTTAATCTTCGAATATTTATATATGAATGAATAACAGCTATAGTTGCCAATATATTATATAGATTATTTTTGTTATCATTGGTTGAATAAAAAGAAGTATTAAAATCATTTACTTTAATCTTTAGCTCAAATTTATTTGTCATCTTTTCCAATTTTATTAATTTAATATTTGATGATTTATTTTTAATTCCAAAAGAAATAACATTTAATTTTTTTTTAATTGCAACTTTCTCGTGATATTTGTAAAAATTATCATCACTATTTAGAACAATTATTCCATCCTTTTTAATATTATTCATTATTTCCGCCTTCGCCTCGGCTATTTCATTTATGCTCTTAAAATTTTTTGAGTGAGCATAACTTATATTTGTAATTACACCTAAATCTGGTTGAATTATTTTTGTTAAATTGTTGATCTCACCTTTTTTATCCATTCCCACTTCAAAAACACCAAAATCATCATTCTGTCTCAGATTAATCAAACTAATTGGAACTCCGTACTTATTATTAAACGACTTAGGAGAAAAAGTAGTTTTTGATATTTTTTTTAAGGTATGACCTACCATTTCTTTCAAAGTAGTTTTTCCACAACTACCTGTAATTGAAATTATTTTTGCATCTATATTTTGTCTAAAAATAGACGAACATTTTGTTAAAAAATTAAGTGAATTTTTTACTCTCACTTGTTTCCGTAATGAATGTTTATTGTTGAATTTATTTACTATTGCTAAGCTTGATTTTTTTTTGAATGCTTCAGAAACAAATATATTTCCATCAACTTTTTTTCCTTTTATAGCACAAAACACATCATTTTTTTTAATAGATTTAGAATCAATGGAAATTTTCTTAATTAAGATTTGATTTGATAGGTTGCGTTTAGCCTCCTCATAAATAATGTTTAATTTTAAATTTTTAGATAAATTATTATTTTTAGATTTAATTGATCTCAAAATAATTTCTTTATCGGAAAAAAATAATTTTTTTCTTCCATAATCTTGGAATTTTTCATGTCCTTTCCCAGCCACTAGTAACAATTCACCAGTGTTAAGATCACTCACAGCTTTGAAAATTGCTTTTTTCCGATTAGAAATCTCGTTAACTTTAATTTTCCTAAATCCCTTTTTAATTTCTATTCGTATTCTTTTGGGATTTTCATTTCTTGGATTATCATCTGTTAAATAAACTCTATTTGAGTACTTTTCTGCAATTCTACCCATAAGAGCTCTCTTTTTAAAATCTCTCTCCCCACCACAACCAAAGACTAAATTAATTTTACTATTAGGGAACTGCTGTTTTAAATTTAGTAATGCTAACTCCAATGCATCAGGTGTATGCGCATAATCTAGAATTACTTTACTTTTATTCTTTATATTACCAATTTTTTCTAATCTTCCTTCTACTGGTTTTATTTTTTTAATAACATTTATTATCTTTTCAAATTTAATTCCACTTTTATGTGCAGCTAATACTGCCATTAACAAATTTTTAATTTGTATTTTTCCTAACAAGTTAAATTCAAAATTGTAAATTATATTTTTAAATCGAATTTTTAATATTTGTTTTTCATCTTTAAATCTGTGAGAAATCAGTTGAATACCTTTTTTACTATCAAAGATTAAGTTGAGGTCAATTTTTTTTTTATTTGAAATTTTTTTTATTTCTTTACTTTGTGGTATACTTGCGTCAGTAATTATATGTCCTTTTTTTTTTGTTAATTTTTCGAATAAATATAATTTAGTTTTTAAATAATTACCCATATTTTTATGATAATCCAAATGATCATGAGATAAGTTACTAAATATACTCGTATCAAACATAAGACCATCTAGTCTATTTTGTTGAAGTCCATGGCTTGAGGCCTCCATAATTACATGATTAATTTTTTCATTACTCAAGTTTATTAATGTTTTACATAAGTTTATTGGATCTAAGGTTGTATTATTTAGTTTTTTTTGTTTATTTTTATATCTCACACCTAAAGTTCCAATTGAGGCAACTTTTTTTGAATTTAAATTTAATATTTGATAATAAAAATCAGCTATTGATGATTTTCCATTAGTTCCAGTGACCGCAACTAAATTTTTTGGTTTTTTTTTTAAAAAACTATAACAGGTTTCAGCTAATAGTTTTCTTATTTTTGAAGTTTTAATAAATATTATTCCTTCCTTTTTTATCTTTTTTTTATTTTCTGAGATAACAATTTTAGCTCCTTTTTTTAGAGCAATATTTATGAATTTATTTCCATCATATTTATTTCCTTTAATTGCAAAAAATATGTCATTTTTTTTTACATCAGAGCTATTAATGCAGATTCTTGAAAAATAATTTTTATCTTTATCGGCAATAAAATTTCTTAACTGCATGCCTAATTAATCTCACTATATTTTGTGGCTAAAATGGGCCCAATTTTTTGTAAAATTTGTCCTGTCACCTCTACAGTGGTCCAACCAGCTGTATTAAATGGAGTGCCCTTATATTTTAAATTAGATCCATCTCTTAAATGATAAACATATTCTGAATTTATTTTTGGTTCATCCAACATTACAGCTAAAACAAATTTTGGATTTGATATTGGAAATACTGAAATAAAAGAATTTATTTTTTTTTTGGAATAATTTCCTCCTATACTTTTTTGAGCGGTTCCAGTTTTACCTCCTATATCATAACCATCAATATTTGCTAAAGTTGCTGTACCTTCTTTTGTAGATACGATTTTTCTTAAAATAGGTAATATTTTTTTTGAAACATTTTTATCTAGTATTAATTTTTTTTTACTATTCTGAATTTTTTTCAAAAAAGTGGGATTTATATTATGTCCTCCATTTACAATGATTGAATATGCTTTAGAGATCTGAAGCAATGTTGTTGTAATACCATGACCGAATGAGGCCGTTGCTAATGGGCATTTTCCCCAATTAAATTTTAAAGGTTTACCGACCTCTTCAATATCAAATTTTAATTCTTCAAGTATGCCAATTTTTGTCAAAAATAATTTAAATTTCTGCTCACCTAATTTTTGACCAATTCTTACTGAGCCTATATTACCAGATCTAATTAAAATTTGCTCCGCTGTCAAAGATGTGGGTATCTTATTATCATATTCTCTAATATTAAATCCTGCACACATTAATGATTTGGGTAAATCAATAAATTCTGTTTCAGGTTCAATAAGTTTTTCATCAAGAGCTGCTGCTAGTGTAAAAGTTTTGAAAACTGAGCCAAATTCATAAACCCCTTTAGTAGCTCTATTTATAAAATTAACATCAGAAATATTTTCTCTTTTATTTGGATCAAAATCAGGTAGTGAAACTAAAGATAAAATTTCTCCATTGTTTACGTTCATTAAAATAGCTGCACTACCTTTTGTATTAAAAATTTCATTAAACTTAATTAGTTCATCTCTAATAAAAAACTGTAGGTCTTTATCTAATGTTAATCTAATTTTTTCTTGGTTATTCTTTAAATCTTTATCAAGTGACTTTTCTAAACCTGAAATTCCATTATTATCACTATCTATCTGTCCAATAATATGACTAAATAAGTTTTTTTGAGGGTAGATTCTTATTAAGTTATCTCTTGGTTCAATAGATTTATCTCCTAATTGCATTAACTTTTCGTAATTTTCTTCAGAAATTTTTTTTTCAAAATAAAAAAAGTTACCTTTTTTAATATTTTTTTTTACTTCAGCATAATCTTTATTTGGAAAAATATATTTTAGATTAAGTAATAATTTTTTTTCATCTATTATCTTGGAAGGACTTATTCCTATATCTATCGAACTTATCGTTTTGCCAATATAATCACCATTTCTATCAACTATATCCGCTCTATAAAGTTTATTTAATATATTTTTATTATTAATTTTCAGTTGAATTCCTCTAGATCCTAAATGAATTAAATGAATAGAGTAAATTACTGAGATAACGAAAAATAAGAAAAATATAAATGCAACTCTATTGAACGTAATATTTAGATTAGACTTATTTTTTTGATATGAAAATTCATTTTGTTTATCCTCTAGAGTAATTCTTAAATTTTTATTATTCATTTATTTTAATAAATTCAATTTTTTCAATATTAAGAATTTTAAATTCTTTTTTAATAAAACTGATTTCATCAATACTTTTTTTCTTTAGCTTGTCATCAAAATATAAATCTTGAAAATAAATCAATCTTTCGGGAGAACTTAAATAACCATATTCTAATTTAATTTTTTCAAAATCTTTTTTCAAAATTCTAATATTTTCCTCATTTGAGAAGATTTTATCTTCTATTCTTTTGGTAGAATTTTTTACTAATGCAGTGAATAATATAAGAAATAAAATGGTTAAAATTATGATCGATTTATTCATAATTTATCACCAATTTTTTCTACATCTAATAAATATTTAAACTTTTCAAATATATCTGTATCAAAATTATAAAAATTTTTCTTTTTAAATCCATACCTTAATTTTGCAGATCGTGAAGGCAAATTTTCTTTCAATTCTTGACTTGATGGAAAAATAGGTTTTTTTTTTACTAGTTTAAATAATGATTCTGGTTGTTCTAATTTTGGAACATAACGTGAAATGCTTTTTTTTTCAGATAAAGTCCTTAAAAAATGTTTTACAATTTTGTCTTCAATAGAATTAAAAGTAACAACAACTAAAGCACCATCCTTTTTTAAAACTTTCGAAGCTGCGATCAATCCATGTATAAGTTCACTAATTTCTTTGTTAACAAAAATTCTTAGAGCCTGAAAAATTTTTGTAGCATTATGAATTTTTGAATTATTTTTTCTTTTAACTCTTTTGATAATTTCTAATAGAGACTTGTTATCAATTTCATGATCTCGTCTTTTTTGAACAATAATATTTGAAATTTTTTTTGATTCTTTTTCTTCACCAAAAAATTTAAATATTTTTTCTAACTCTTTTTTATCTAATTTATTAATTACATCTTTTGCTGAAAAATCATTGATACCCATTCTCATGTTCAACTCTCCAGAAGAGTGAAATGATAAACCTTTGGTTTCATCTTTAATTTGTGTGTAAGAAAAACCTAAATCAAAAATTATACCTCTAATGTATTTGTTTTTAAGTTTTAAATTATTTAATTTACTAAATCTCTGATTCTTAAAAATAAATCTACCTTCATATTTTTCTTTTAATTTATCTGCCTGAATTTTACTTTTTTCATCTCTGTCTATGGCAATTACTTGAGTATGGTCATAACTTAAAATTTTTTTTGTATATCCACCTTGTCCAAATGTACAATCTATAAATGTGCCACCATGTTGAGGGGTAATAATGCTAATAATTTCACTAAGCAATACCGGATAATGTTTTGGAGCATCCGGTAACATGGTGGCTTCCATTTATTTTTTCGAAGACCATTAATTTTTTTGTCTTCTTAAAAATGCTGGTATTTCAAGATCATCTTCTTCCTCTTGATCCTCTTCAATAGATCCTGGAAGATCATCTGAATTTAGATTTTGATTGTCTGAACTAAACAAATCAGGTTCATTTGTGTCAACACCAAACTCTTTTAAATCATTTGAAGGTGTTTCTGTAGATTCTGATGAGTGTAAAACTTCTTGTGAAAAAGATTTTTCGTAATCATTGGAAGTGTTTTCTATTATATTTTCAACTTCTTGTGATTTGACTAATTCCTCATGATATTGATTGTTTACCTCGTTAATAGACTCATTATTTATATTTTCTGTAACAACTTCATTTTCTAATTTAAGTGCTGTAGCACCTTGTGACACTGGATTTGAACTTGTATTAGAAAAGTTAAATGAAGTAGTTCCATTATTTGATGAAAAATCAGAATATCCTGGGTTACGATTCTGTATTCGATGTACCATGTTTATAACAGATTTTGACTCAGGTTGCTGCCCATCTAGTGAAGTTGCAACTATTGAAACACGTATTTTGCCATCTAAAGACGGATCAATAATAGAACCATTGATTATTTCTGCTTCAGCATCAACTTCAGATCTAATTTTATTTACAATCTCGTCTACCTCAAAAAGTTTTAGGTCTTCTCCTCCAGTAATATTAATTAGTAAACCTTTCGCACCTCTGAGAGAATAATCATCAATTAATGGATTATTTAAAGCCAACTCTGTTGCCTTTTCAGCTCTTCCTTCTCCTTCTGCCTCTCCAGTTCCCATCATTGCTTTGCCCATAGAACTCATGACCGTTTCAACGTCAGCAAAATCTAGATTAACTAAGCCATCTTTTACCATTAAGTCTGTTACACTCTGAACTCCATGTCGTAAGATACTGTTAGATAGTTGAAAAGACTCTTTGTAAGTTGTTTGCTCGTTTGCAATTTTAAATAAATTTTGATTAGGTATAACTATAATAGTATCTACATGTTTTCTTAATTCATCAAGACCTTGTTGTGCTCTTCTCATCCTTGATGGTGCTTCATATAAAAATGGTAAAGTTACTACACCAACAGTTAAAATATTTAGTTCTTTAGCAGCCCTTGCAATTACATGTGCTGCGCCAGTACCAGTTCCACCACCCATTCCTGCAGTAATAAAAACCATATTTGCACCCTTAAGAATATCCACTATGTCATTTAAAGATTCATCAGCGGCTGCTTGACCTATTTCATGTTTTGCACCAGCACCTAACCCTTTAGTCAAATTTAAACCAATTTGAATTCTTGTTTTTGACTTACTTGTTTTTAAATCTTGAGCATCAGTATTTACTGCAACAAATTCGACACCATCTACACCTGCATCGATCATTTCATTTATCGCATTTCCTCCTGCTCCACCCACTCCAAGAACTAATATTCTTGGTTTTAGTTCTTTTATTTCTGGTACTTTAAAATTGATTGTCATTATATTATCCCCCGTTATTTATTAAGTTGATGCTCCCATTTAAGGCTTGCACGATTAATATTTGATTTTTTTCTTGCATTGACCTTAAATTTTTCAAACATTGCTGGTTCCCAGATTTGAAATGTTTTCCCTTGACCAACAAAAACCATGCTATTTTTAATTTTTGCATGTTTTAGTAATTTTGATAAAAGTAAAATTCTTCCTTCACTATCAAATTGTAAATTTACACTCTCAGATAAAACTGATGTTGCGAAGAAATCTCTTTTCTCCTCAAAAGGATTTAAAGAGTCTATGGCGCTAGAAATTTTTTCTATTCTATCTTGTGGCCAGGCCTCTATAGATTGATTGTTAAATGATGGAAAACAAACTATTCCATTATATCCAAGATTAGATAAATATGATCTAAAACTCGCAGGCACTGACACCCTTCCTTTTTTGTCTAATTTGTTTT
>MDTD01088173.1_pt1 | contig 11453 bp, 10 predicted proteins | sample 811221 | NCBI WGS metagenome assembly MDTD01 (sample SAMN05326646, study PRJNA326480) | marine metagenome | isolation source: seawater | place: Pacific Ocean: South West | collected 2011
AGCTATTGGATCTGCCGGCCGATTTGGCCGCGGGTATCTTTGCTGGTGCCCTTACCAGCACACCAGCGCTGGCCGCTGCCACCGAGGGCCTCAAGGAGGCCGCCTCGGGAGTCAGTATTGGCTATGGTATCGCCTATCCTTTCGGTGTCATCGGTGTGGTGCTGTTTGTGCAGGTGCTCCCACGCATCTTAAAGCACGACCTGGAAAAGATCGCGGCTGAACATGATGCGGGCGATGCCGCAGAAGACCGCGTGGAAAATGTGCTGGTCGAATGCACCAACCAAAATCTGATTGGCAAACGGATCGCGGACTCGGGCGTCGCCAATCTGAACGCTTGCCAGGTCTCGCGCATTTTTAAAGACGGGCAGCTGGTGCCACTCAGCTATGACGACGCTTTTACAGAAGGCTTACTCTTATTGCTGGTTGGGCGGAGCAAAGAGATCGCCGTGGCAGTGGACTACATCGGCCATCGCAGCCATCGCAATGTCCTAAAGGACGTGGAAAATGAGCGCCAGCAACTACTGGTCACCGAGCGTAAGATGGCAGGCAAGAACCTGCGCGACGTCGCACCGCTCAAAAACTACGGCATCGTGATCACACGGATCACTCGGCTCGGCCTCACCTTTGTGCCCAATGCCTCGACTGTTATTGAGCTCAACGATCAGCTCACCTCGGTCGGCCGCCCGGATGACTTAAAAGGCTTTGCCAAAGCAGTCGGCCACCGCAGCAACGCCATCGACACGACCGACCTGCTCTCACTCTCGGCGGGTCTGACACTGGGCATCATCGTCGGATTGATCCCGATCGGCCTACCCGGCAGCACCCCCATCACATTGGGGCTCGCTGGCGGACCACTCTTTGTCGCCTTATTGCTGGGACACTTCGGTCGTGTTGGCCGCATCGTCGGTCACATTCCCCGCCCCACGCGCCTGTTGCTGCAAGAGCTGGGACTGGTGTTTTTCCTCGCCAATGCCGGCGTGCGCGGCGGTGGCTCCTTGGCCGCTACCGTGCAAGAATATGGCCCCATGCTCTTCGCCCTGGGTATCGCAGTCAGCATTGTGCCACTCATGGTCGCTTGGCCGCTAGCGCGCAAGCTCTTTAAGCTGGATCCCTTACAAGCTCTCGGCGGCATCTGCGGCGGCATGACTTCCACCCCTGCCTTGGGTGCCATCACCGCCAAGACCGACTCGCAAGTGCCTGTGGTCAGCTATGTATCGGCCTATCCGGTAGCTCTGATCGTGATGATACTGATCGCTAAAGTGCTGATCGGGCTACTGGCATAAACACATAAGACCCACGACAGCTGCGATGCACAGAATTATGACATTTTGGTGTCTAGCGTCAGCAATGGGTGATTGAGCTTGTTCCCACCTCAAAGCTACTCTAAATCTCCGCCCCGTGAAAAAAGTCACCGATATCAACATCACTTCCAAAACACTGCTTCCTTCTCCGCTCGCCCTATGCGAAGAGATCGTTAAAACGGACGCAGCGGATAAATTCGTGGCCGAGAGCCGCGAAGCGATCAACGAGATCATTTTTGGTAAGGACCGCCGACTACTCGTCGTCATTGGCCCTTGCTCGATCCATGATCTTAAAGCTGGACGTGAATACGCCGAAAAACTTGCTAAACTCGCCAAAGAAGTCGACGACCGCATGCTAATTGTCATGCGCGTCTATTTTGAAAAGCCGCGCACCACTGTCGGCTGGAAAGGCCTGATCATGGACCCGAACCTGGACGGCACTAGCGACATTCCAGAAGGTCTGCGCATCGCGCGCCGCTTCCTACTTGATATCATCGAGATGGGCTTGCCCACAGCTACCGAGTTGCTGGACCCCATCACACCGCAATACATTGCCGACCTAGTCTGCTGGTCCGCAATTGGCGCCCGCACCACCGAGAGTCAAACGCACCGCCAAATGGCCTCCGGCCTCTCAATGCCACTCGGCTTCAAGAACGGCACCGATGGTGGCCTCACCGTCGCCATCAACGCGATCAAAGCAGCCAGCCAACCACAAACTTTTCTCGGCATCGATAATCAAGGCCAAGCCAACGCACTCACCACCAAGGGCAACCCACACTGTCACATCGTGCTCCGCGGCGGTTCTCATGGTCCTAACTACGGCGCCGACGATGTCGCACAAGCCCGTGACAAACTTGAATCTGCCGGGCTCACTGCTGCGATCATGACTGACTGCAGTCACGCCAACAGCGATAAAGACCCCGGCCGCCAGCCATTGGTCTTTGACGAGATCGTACGCCAAAGCCTCATCGACCCCAGCGTCATCGGCGCCATGGTCGAAAGTAATCTCGAATTTGGTAATCAATCTTTCCCTCAACCTGTGGCCGATCTTAAATACGGCGTCTCCATCACCGATGGCTGCATCGACTGGGCGACTACCGAAGCTATGATACGCAAAGGCTACGAGGATTTAGCACCACTCTTCACTTAAGGACAGCATAAGCGAAGCTTCTGCTATTCAAATCAGAAACTTCCAGCGTTGAAGACCTCGGCACCCATCCTGTATTAATTCATCTAATCACAAACACCCAACCGCATAAGAATTATGATTAAACAACCCATTCGTGTCGCCGTCACAGGTGCAGCTGGTAATATCGGCTACGCCCTTCTATTCCGTATCGCTTCAGGTGCCATGTTTGGCCCCGACCAACCGGTCGCGCTGAACTTGATCGAAATCCCACCTGCCCTCGACGCGCTCAAGGGTGTCGTGATGGAATTGGACGACTGCGCCTTTCCGCTGTTGAAAGATGTCGTCGCCACCACCGATATGGACGAAGGCTTCAAAGATGTAAACTGGGCACTGCTAGTCGGTTCCGTGCCACGTAAAGCGGGCATGGAACGCGGAGATTTGCTGGGTATCAACGGCAAGGTCTTTACGGGCCAAGGCAAGGCCATCGGCGCCAATGCAGCTCCCGATGTGCGCGTGCTAGTCGTGGGTAACCCATGCAACACCAACTGCTTGATCGCCATGAACAATGCCGAAGGCGTGCCCAACGACCGCTTCTTCGCCATGACCATGCTGGACGAAAACCGCGCCAAGACACAGCTCGCCCAAAAGGCAGGTGTCGACGTGACCGAAGTCAGCAATATGACAATCTGGGGCAACCACTCGGCCACCCAGTATCCTGATTTCTACTCTGCTAAGATCGGCGGCAAGTCTGCTGCTGAAGTCATCGGCGACGAAGCTTGGCTCAAGGATACCTTCATCCCCGACGTGCAAACACGGGGTGCAGCCATCATCAAAGCACGTGGTGCATCCTCAGCGGCCTCCGCCGCCAACGGCATCGTGGATTCTGTCCGCGCGCTCACCACACCCACCGCCGAAGGTGACACCTTCAGCATGTGCCTCTGCTCCGATGGCAGCTACGGCACACCCGAAGGTTTGATCATCTCCTTCCCTTGCCGCAGCGATGGCGAGAAGATCGAGATCGTCAAAGACATCGAGCTCAACGAATTCAGCCGTGCAAAATTCGACGCCTCCGTGCAAGAATTGGCTGAAGAACGCGAAGCAGTCAAAGACCTGATCTAAGTAATCGCACACAGCGACCTTTCACAAAGCCCGCCAGCATCTCTGCTCGGCGGGCTTTTTTAGCGAGAAAGCCTGCCCCTACTGCACTTCCCCATCTGCCTGCAGCCTGCCATAAGCCTGCATCACGCCCTCCACTACAGCAGCGGTGTATTCCAATAAAATATCATCGGCAGGCAAGGGCTGATGATGCGCACGAGCGTTCAGCGCCGCTTGTATGCGCGCATATTCTCGCTCACTGTTGGCCACATAGGGCTCCAATAGCACGGTCGGGCATTTGACTAGGCGTAACAACATTAAATTACGCGCCCACAAATAGGGCACCTCGGCATCAATTCGGATCGCATTATACCCTTGGTAATCAGAGGCCGGCAGTCCCGTCGCCTCTCCAAGGGCCTCGCCTAAGGCGGCACCGAGTGTAGCCTCAATAGGCCCACTGCCATTGGTCAGCTTCTCGGTCAGCTGTGCCTGATGTTCTGAACTCAGCAGCTCGGCCTCGCTCAAGCAACCAAAGACTAATACGTGCGTATGGTCGCTCTGCACCAGCTGTTGTGTATCGCCCTCGGGCCATGCGGCTGCATTGACGTGCAGTGAGAGCAAGGCATCAGGGCGAATCTGCTCGTTGACAACCCGAGCGCGCTCCGCCAACTCCCCGCTCACAATCGCCATCCGTATGGCCGCGTCTCGCACTGCCATCGCGTGCTGGAGCTGGATCTGTAAATTGACCTCGCTGGGCGGCGTTCGCTGAGCCGCCACTGCAGGCCAATAATCCGCAAAGGTCTCAGGATTGATGGGCTGAGACGACTCGCGCAGCAGAGTCACTTGCGCGCCCAAGCGAGTCAACTCAGCCCGCACACGCTGGGCCACTTCCAACACCAGCTCGCCTTCGCGCACCCAGTAGTCCTGCTCAGAGATCCGGAAGTTGCGCCATTCCCATTTCGCCCAGAATCCCCCGACATGGCCAGGGTCCAGTGCGAGATGCAGTCCAGCAAGGGGCGCTGCCGAAAGCGCCTGCCCCAGGATTCGCCTCTCTGCCGGAGAGCTCCACCAGGCCTCCACCTTTTGTGCCGCCACCTCTTCTAGGTCGAGGCGCGCAGCGCCATCGAAGTATGGCGTATAACGCGTCGATAACGCGTAGGCGATTTGCTCAGGCGTGCTCTGCGCCAGCAGCAAAATTGGCCACACAGAAAGCGCCAGTAAGATTCGAAAAGTTCGCATGAATACCAATTCTTAGAATAGAGGAACAAGAGCAGCTACACACAGACAGGATTGCCCCTGCGACAATAAAAAAACCGCTGGTGAGCACCAGCGGTTTTGAAAATTGTATTCGTTTAAAATGCTTAAGAAGCGTTCTCCTGGAACACGTGGATGTCGCGCTGAGGGAATGGAATGCTGATTCCTTCGGCATCGAACTTCTCTTTGACTGCCTTAGTGAAGTCAAATTTGACAGCCCAGTAATCAGCGGACTTGACCCATGGACGAACCACAAAGTCGACGCTGCTATCACCCAAGTTAGCCACCGCAATTGTGACCGCAGGATCTTTGAGCACACGCTCATCAGCAGCCAACAAGTCTTCCATAATCTTTTTCGCCTTGTTCAAATCATCGCCATAACCGACACCAACTGTCATATCGACACGACGTGTCGGGTGCGCAGAAACGTTGGTAATCGAACCGCCCATGATGGAGGAATTGGGCATGATGATTTGAATATTATCGGGGGTCTTCATCTCAGTGGTCAAAATACCCACTTCAACAATCACACCCGCTTCACCACCAGCTTTCACGAAATCACCAGCTTTAAAGGGCTTGAAGAGAATCAACAGCACACCCGCCGCAAAGTTAGAAAGCGAACCTTGTAGAGCCAGCCCCACCGCCAAGCCAGCGGCACCGATCACGGCTACAAAGGAAGTCGTCTGTACACCCAGCTTACCAATCGCGGCGATCACGATAAAGATGACCAAAGCCCCGTGAATCAGGCTCGCAAAGAACCCGACCAAGGTCGGATCCACTTCACGTTTCTGTAAGGTGCTAACGAAGCAATTCTTTACCTTTTTGGCGACCCACAGGCCCACCACGAGTATAAGAACAGCGGCGATGATTTTCATCCCGTACAAGGCAAGACCATCGATGACCTTTTCAACAATCGTTGGCTCGGCTACCGGAGCGGTAGCGGTAATTAATCCTGAGGTTTCTTCTTCCATGATGTATGTAGGTTAATATTGTCTGTTGAATATAATGACAGACCCATATTGAGTGATATACCTCATATGACAATCAGTAAAAACTAAATAAATGCTGACCGACTTGACGACTAATGCGCCGGACGCACTTGAATTTTCGCAGCTGCACCCAGCCCTAGCGTCATCGCGACAGCATTACTCGCCAGTTCCACACTGACCGACTCTGCACTCATACTACGCGCTCTAACCTGTAGCCGCACGCCGGGGTTTAGTCCAGATTCAGCGATATAATTTAAGAAACCTGTGTCTTGATCACTGATTCGAGCCACAGTGAGCTGCGTATTTAAGGGGCACTCAACTAAAGTTTCCACTTCTCCATGCACCAATTCGCCTTCAGCCGAAGGAATTGGATCTCCATGCGGATCCTCGGTGGGATGGCCTAAAAAACGATCAATCCGCTCCAATAGTAGGTCAGACACGACGTGCTCGAGTTGTTCGGCCTCTTCGTGCACCTCCGACCAATCGAAGCCTAACACCTCCACCAAGAACTGCTCGATCAAACGATGCCGCCGCAGCACATGCAAAGCTAATTTACGCCCAGGCTCAGTCAACTGCACCCCAACGCGCGGCGCGTATAGAACCAAACCCGCATCCGAAAGCGCCTTCACCATAGTAGTTGCCGTGCCGGGCACGACTCCCAAGGCCTCAGCTACCTGCCCCATCGGCACTTCGCAGGAAGTCAACTTCTCAGAGACAAGGTAAATATGCTTAATATAATCTTCTACGGTAGCGCTTGGCATAGTGCTCTCACGATCATCCGTCCCGCTTATAAGGCCAAGATTATTTTGAATCCTGCTGCCATTTAAATGGATCGTCAGCTTATCTTAGTAATAGTAAATGACTTAGCCGCAAATAATCACAGCTTATAAGAGTTAGCCCAAAAGTGGAGAAGCAAGCAGCGGAACGCTTTCTTATTGGCGTGGTCCCTTGTAAGCCTCATATTCCGTTTAGATCATGCCTCGTTTCCGTCATTATTCGACCCTTTGCAGCTTTTTAGCTCTGACTTGCCTCTGCCACGCTTCCGATCTGGCTAGCACCCGCTTACTCAGCATCGCGGAAAAAGAAACAAAGATCTATCAAAAGATCGCCGAAGACCCTGAATTTTACACCGAGGATGATCTCAATCGCCGAATTAACGATCTGGTGCAGTCCTACCGCAGCTACCTGATCGAGCAGCCAGAAGATGTCAGTGCTTACATTCTCTACGGCAAACTACTACGCCGAGTGCAAGAGTATGAGCAGGCCTTTAAAGCCTTTCTTAAAGCCGATGAGCTCGACCCCGAAATTGCCGTAGTCAAGCAACAGATCGGCAATCACCTAGCCGAAGAGGGCAAAGGCAAAGCCGCCCTCACCTTCTATCTGCGAGCGGTCGAACTCGCCCCGGAGACAGCGGTCTATCACTATACACTCGGCCAGTTAATCGATGATTTTCGAGAGGAATTCATTCAAGAAAAAATCTTCACTCAAGATGCACTGGAGCGCGAGATGCTCAAAGCCTTTCGCAAAGCAGCTCAGATGGAACCGGATAATTTCGACTATCAGCTGCGGCTGGGCGAAGCCTACTACCAACTCAGCAGCCCCGACTGGAGAACCGCTCTACTGCACTGGAAACAAGTCCGCAAACAAACCAGCACGCGACTGCAAGGCGAGATTCTCGATCTCCACAGCGCTCGCGTGCTGGGCAAACTGGGCCGCACGCAAGAAGCGAACAAACTGCTGGAGCAAGTACTCAACCCCGCGCTACAGAAGTCGAAACAACAGGTACTCGACGAGATCGCGATTCACTGAACCGCCCACGAGCTAACAGCGACACCCAGATTTTCCCTTTCACTGAGCTTTCTCTTTAAAAATCACATCCGACCGCAATAGCCCCGCACAATCATGAGCGAATTCAAAACCGTCCAAGAACTCAAACAACTCGATCCCGCCATCGCCGTCCCCTTCCGCAGCATTTTTATACTGCGCCGCAAGACGGTGAAGACCGCCAAAAACGGCAACCCCTTCCTCAGTATCGAACTCGGCGATGCCGGTGGCAGTTTCACCGCCAACGCCTTTGGCGATTCGGCCGTATTTGCCGCACTCGAAAACGTAGCCGAAGGCGCCATGGTTCGCATTTCGGGAAAGACTGAATATTACCAAGAGCGCTTCTCCCCCCGTCTGCAGGCTGCCGAAGAAGTCGCCCCCAGCGATGAAGAAGCGCAAAGCATGCTCAGCCAACTGGTCGAAGTGCCACCCGAGTCAGAAGACGACCTGTGGGCACATATCAAAGAAGCGATTGCCGCCATTCAACACCCACAACTGCACGACACCGTGCAACGGGTCATGGATGAAGTGGGCGCCCAATTTCGCACCAGCACCGCAGCCATTAGTATGCACCACGCCTACCGCCATGGACTCTTAGAGCACACCACACATATGGTTCGTGCCGCCCGCGCGCTGTTGCCTCTGTATCCGCAGGTCGATGCCGACCTGGCAATCGCAGGCATTATTCTACACGACATCGGCAAAATAGAAGAATATGAAGGCGACTACGCCGCCAAAATCAGCCGCATCGGCACCTTACAGGGCCACGTCGTGCTCGGTTTCCGCACCGCCCGCAAGGCAGCGATCCAATCCAAACTCAACCCGGACCTGACCGAGCGCCTCGAACACATCATTCTCAGTCACCAAGGCGAGAAAGAATGGGGAGCCGCCGCCATGGCCGCCACGCCTGAAGCTGTATTTGTCTCCATGGTCGACAACCTCGATGCCAAAATGGGCATGGTCCAACGCGTCCTTCGCAATGCTCCGGAAGGTGAAGAGTTTTCCGAATACTTAATGGGCCTAAAAACCCGCGTCCTGCTCACCCCACCCGACAAGAGCTAAGTGATCAATGTAGGATTTGCGCTGTTTTTGTAGGATTCAGGATAAACGATTTGCATTCTCGACAGGGCCGAATTGTCTCTCCGACATGGCTAATATCATTTTTCAAAAATCCGGCGTCACCGCACCTTGGACCGGCGACGAAGAGAGCATCTTAGAACTAGGCGAAGTTCACGACCTCGATCTAGACTACGGCTGCCGCATGGGCAATTGCACCGCTTGTCAGCAACCACTCCTCTCTGGCGAAGTTGAATACCCGATGGGCCATACCGCAGAGCCAGACGATGATCATGTCCTCATCTGCTGCTGCCAGCCAAAGGGCGATGCCGACGTCGTGATCGACGCTTAACCGCATCCGTATACGCATCCGTATGCGATTACTACGACCAGTCGCCCCCGCCCTCCTCTTACTCGGGCTCAGCTTTTTCACGGCCTGCCGCGCACTGCCCGAAGATCCACCCGCCACCGTGGAGTCGGTCGATCTGAACCGCTACACCGGCTTATGGCATGAACTCGCTCGCCTGCCCGTCTTCTTTCAAAAAGATAACGAACGGGCGACGGCCGAATACGTGATGAATGACGCGGGCAATATCGACCTAGTCAATACCGCCATCGCACCCGATGGCTCTCAACGCTCAGTCACCGGGACGGCCGTGCCAGTCGCAGGCTCCAACAACGCGAAGCTCAAGGTCTCGATTGATAACTTCTTCGCCCAAATATTTGGGAGCCCTCCCGATTATGGGAACTACTGGATCTTGAAGTTAGAATCCGACTACAGTATTGCACTGGTCGGCTCGCCCAATCGCAAAACCCTCTGGCTTCTAGCTAAAACTCCAGAGATCCCCGCATCCAAATTGCAAACCTACATCGCCTACGCCGAAACGCTGGGTTACGACATCAGCGAGCTCATTATCAATAACGGACATTGAAAGGCTTCAATTATCCGTCTAACCACAGGACGCTAGGATTCGAGCAAACCTCGGGCCAACCATGCTGCGGCGCTGGCGTCACTGCCAGCATGTAAGAGCTCGCATAATTCCTGCGCCCCGGCGGCCGCCTGCTCCGCGGCAGCCGGGTCTTCGAGCGCACGTATCAACTGACGGCTCAACTGCGAGGCACTCGCAGAAGCTTGAATAAACTCAGGGTGCAAGGGGCGGTCCAACAGCAAATTGGCGATCCCGATGTATTTGACCTTCACTAAGACACGCCCGATCCAATAACTCATTGGGTTCAGGCGATAAGCAATCGCCCCGGGAATCGCGGACAATGCACAGGCCAAAGACATGGTGCCGGAGCTCATCAACACGGCACTCGCCGGCAGACTCTGCTGCGAATTGGCCACCAATTGAATATGCGCAGCCAAATCGGGCTCGGCAGCCAGCACCGCCTCCAACTGCGCACGTATTTGCTCACTCGGATACACCACCGTCGCCTGCAAATCAGGATGTGAGTCACGGGCCTGGCGGAAGCCTGCCAACAACAATGGAAAAATGCGCCCCACCGCCGCAGTACGGCTCCCCGGCAAAAGTAGAACCGGAGCACTGGCATCATAGCGAAAAGGTGCCTGCCAAGTCTCGCGCACAAAAGGATGTCCCACAAACTCAGTCGGCAGTTCGGTATCCGCAAAGCAATCCACTTCGAAGGGAAAAATCACGCCGAGCCGATCAATCAGATCCGCCATTTTAAAACGACGTTTTGCCTTCCAAGCCCACACTTGCGGACCGATGTAATAACTGAGCCCGATCGAACCGCCCCCCTTGCGACTGAGTCCGCGCTGCGCCAATTGATCGGCCAAGCGCAAATTGAATCCGGGATAATCAACAAAGCAAATATGCTTCGGCTGATAGCGCTCAATCCATTCCAAGGTGCGATCAAAGAGTCCTTTGAAAAAACTATAATGCCGCACCACTTCGACAAAGCCGACGATCGAGACCGCCGTCAGGTCGTAGAGCAGTTGTGCACCTGCAGCCTGCAGCTCCACCCCACCTAAGCAGGCCACTTTTAGCTCGGGCTGTTGTCGCCGCAGATCCGTCAGCAATTGTGCCGCATGCTCATCGCCGGAGTGTTCGCCCGCGATGATCAGCAGATCAGGCTGCCCATTAATCGGCGCCGGAAAATCCGTAGTGGCTGGAAGTGAATTAGACATACTGGAGAAAACTCGTGAAATAACACCGCATGGACCATCGTAGGGGCTTGTGCCCTGCGCAGCTCGAAGAGCGATGCAGGGGTAAAGGCCACCTCAGATCCGCCAGTGCTCGGCGGGCGTCACAAGTGACGCCCCTACATTTATAATCACGACAAGCAGTCATTACTTCGCGTGAATCAACTCCGTAACCTGGATCGCCAGCTCCAGCGCCGACTTGCCCAGCTCGGCACCGACTTTTGGCTTCCCTGCACTTCGGACTACTTGAACGAAGGATTCCAACTCCAGCTTGAGTGGTTCGTCTTTTTCGATGGGAATCTCTTCCCGCACCAGCTCGGCTCCCTCTTTGCGCAGGAAGTGACCGCTCTGCTCCTGGAAGTTGATAGATAAATAGTTCTGCGGCTGAAACACGCGAATCTCGCGCACCTTCTTTTGGCTGACACGGCTGGTGTTGATATTGGCCACACAGCCGTTTTCAAAGGTAATGCGTGCATTGGCGATATCCTCCGAGTTAGAGAGCACATTAACTCCCACCGCATCCACTTGCTTCACAGGCGAACGCACCAGCGCCAAAATCACACCGATATCGTGGATCATCAGGTCCAGGACCACGCCCACTTCGGTGCCACGTGGATTAAATGGCGCCAAACGGTCTGCAG
>MDTD01004698.1_pt1 | contig 11452 bp, 11 predicted proteins | sample 811221 | NCBI WGS metagenome assembly MDTD01 (sample SAMN05326646, study PRJNA326480) | marine metagenome | isolation source: seawater | place: Pacific Ocean: South West | collected 2011
ATTTTTAAATTTCTGTTTAATCAATTCAGCTTTTTCAATATCTAGTTTCCTATAAAAATACCTCATAGCTGAATAATTATATTTTGTAGCTTGCAATGGTAGAGAAGAATATGTCACCCCTAAAACTGCCTTCATACGAACTAGTAGATTTTGTGATGCCAACAAAGATCCCATCATAATATTCCCATCATGATGTTCTTGAAAAAAAATCTTGTAATTAATTAAGGTATCTCTTAGATGAAATAAATAAGGAGGAATCACTATTCCTGACCCTGATGGTATATTGTTTCTGACCAGAGAAACCAAGCCTTCAAAGGCCTCAATTCCCCCATACTTACCTTCATAATTTTGATCAATATTTAGATTATCTCTTAAACTTAAATTCTTTAATTCTTGATCTTTATATTTCCGTAATTCATAAATTATCGGCGTTGAAGGATTTCTTTCTTTGAGAAACTTTGATTTTAAAATTAAAGCATCGCCATAACTTAATTCACCTTTTTCTATTTTTTTAAGGTCATTAAAAAAATCAAAAGACTTTGTGGCTCCATTTATAGATAGACCAAAAAGCAAGGTTGAGAAAATTACTAAAATTATAGGTCTGATTTTAAAATCATAACTTTCAATGTAATAAGCTAAATATTTACTCCATAAAAATAAGGCAGGAAAAAAGCTAAAGGACAATAATTTGTGACCTGGCTGGAGCCCTATAATTAGATTTAATAAAAAATCTAACTCCCACCTTATTGAAAGTATTTCTATTACTAACCCGAAATAAAATAAAGTAAGTGGGATGAAGGTATAAATAAAAAATACATCTTCATAGAATTTTTTCTTATGAATACTCGAGAAGCCTAAAAGCGTAACAAAGATAAAAATTGAAATAATTATAGTTTGTAAAGAATTCTGTGTGACCTGGTATATTATCGAAAAATCATCTCCTTCATCTCTTACTAAATTTAAGTATCTCTCTACATTATTGGAAATTAAATATGACTCATTGAGTCCTTCCCCAAAAATATCAAATTTGCTAAAAAGATATAATAAGGAAACGACTAAAGCTATCAAAAATAAAAAAAGTCTTTTTTTGTGCCCTTTCCCAATTAAGATTAAATAAATCTCACCGAGAATATTTATACCTAGAATAAATAAAAATGAGTTTGGATGAATTATTAAAGAAGATAAGAGAAGAAGAAAACTTAAGAAATTCTTGTTTCTTGAAATCAAATAAATTTGCAAAGGAAAAATTAATCCTAGAAGGTACCTCACCGAAATAGTCCCATTACCCCACTCAAAAGCTGGTGAAGGATTTGGAAAAAAATAGATACCAAAAATGCTGTGAATCGTTGCTGAAGCTAAAGGCGATAAGATGAGAATTGCAATAAAAGAAGCAAGATAATTCTTAGACGTTGCAGAAATAAGACAAAATATATAAAGAATAAAAAAAAACTCAAATATGATTGATGAAATAAAGTAATAAGATGGATTTGTAAATATTGGATATAAGACAAAGTAAACAGGCGTAACTAATAAAGAATAAAAACTACTTGCATCGTCTAAAAAAACATTATCCAAAGCTATTTGCGTCAGAAAAAAATGTGTTTCTTGAATCAAAGGAATCCTACTGGGAAAAAAAGTGTAAAAAAATTGAATACAAAACAATACGAATGAAAAAAAAAGTAACGTTTTTAAATTGGATTCAAAGAATTTCAATTTCATAAGTTTTATTTTTTTATTTTCAAATTTTTCTTAAAATTAATTGCCTATAAAAAAAAGAACATAGCTCACAAGTAATCCTACAAGAATTCCTCCGAAGACTTCATAAGGTTTATGTCCAATTTTTGTTCTTAGATTAAAAGATAAGCCTTTTTTCTCGCTTAATGAGTTTATTGCTTCTGCATGCTTTTCAATTTTGTTTCTTAAATCCAGTGAGTCAATAGCAACTATAAGCATCAATGATAGAGCAACCAATAATAAAGGCGAGTTTGATTTTTCATGAAGCAAAATACTAAAAAATGCAGATGAAGTTATAGCATTATGAGTGCTTGGGAATCCACCTAGACCAATTTTGCTGAATGCAATATTTTTACTCATTAAAGAATTTAAAATGAATTTAATTGATCCTGCTAACAGAAAAGAAAATATTGGAGACAAAAGAAAATAATTATCCATTAAATGTCCAAATTATTTTCTAGGCACCAATTTATTGACTTCCTCATTCCATGCTTCAAAGATATTTTGGGAGAGTAATTCAATAAATTTTTTGATTTTGAGATATCGCAAGCAATTGTTTGATTCATCTCAGAAAGAACATGAATCTTTTGATTATAAAAGCCCAATTTTTGAACTATTGCATCAGCATGTCTTGCAATATCCGAAGTAAACTTTGGTAAATATATCTGTTTATTTGATACTTCAAGGTTAAAATCATCTTTCATTATTGATTTAATTTTACTTACAATTTCGATCATTTTATAAGGGCGTTCATCAGCTATCCAAAAAATCTCACCATTTGAATCAAAATAATTTGCAATTTTAAGAATTCCCTCACAAATGTTATCTATGTAAGCCATTGATCTTAAATTATCTCCTTTTCCTAAAATTGGAAAAGTTCCATTTCTTATCATTTTAAAAAAACTAGTTTGTCTCTCTGGTTGATAGGGACCATAAAACCAAGGGCTTCTTATGATAGAAAAATTCGTTTTTTCTGCATCTTTTGCTAACTTAATGATATTTTTTTCCATTTTCATTTTTGAAAGGCCATATCCCATGTAGGGTGAATAATTTGATTCTTCATTAAATATTATTGAACTTTTCTTTGCATACCCGCATGGTGAATTTGAAGACATTGCAATAAATTTTTTTACTCCAGCTTCTTTAGCAGCTTTTGCTAAATTGGTTACGCCCAAATTGTTTATTAAATCGAAGTCTGATTGATTGAACATTTTTGGGTGGATTATCCCAGCAAGATTAATAACAAGGGCTCCTTCACTCTTTCTAAGTAAATTTTCAATATCATTTTTTGACCTTAAATCACCTTCAATAAATTCAATCCCATGATAAATCTTTTGGCTTTTTAATTTTTTCTGAACAAATCCAAATATTTTTGTATCGTTAAAGATATCATTATGAATATCATTAAATTTTAAATAACTTAATAAACCTTTGCCTAACCAGCCATCTAAGCCTGTAATGATGATCTTAGAAAACATTTTTTACTTGAATGTCCCAAAGTAGAAATTAGAAATACATACAAAAACAACTGTAATTATAATTCCCACTTTCAGTCCTATATCTTTTGTAATAATTGAAACTGGATCATGAGAAGTTTTTTGATTTTCTGAGATTTGCAGATACCTGAGAATGCAATAAATTAGAGGTAAAGATGAAATAGGAAGCAGCGGATTAACAAACTTTTCCTTTGCATAATCTGATAATGTAAAAAGCAAATAAGAGACTACAACTGCACTTGCCGAAATAGAAATAATTTTATCGAAAAAAGCTAATGAGTAACTCTTAAAAGACTTTCTCAAAGAATCTTTATCAAGGAGTAATTTTATGTCGTGTTTTCTTTTAAGTGAAATTACGAAAATTGCAGCTAAAAAAATTGTTATCAAAATCCAATAGCTAGGAATCAGACCTACCGCTAGACCTCCACCCAAAACTCTATATGGGTAACCCGAGGATACAGATAAAAATTCAATTATTGAAACTTCCTTCAGGAAAAAATTGTATGCAAGATTTTGTATGAAATAAATTAATAATAAGCTTAATAAGTAGACTGAAAAGTTATTTATTGAAACCAATATTATTATTGATAAACATAAAAAGAAAATTCCAGTAATAGCATATATTCCGCTGAGTTTTCCTGATGCAAAAGGTCTAATTTTTTTCTCTGGGTGCTTTGCGTCTGCATGCTTATCGGCCCAATCGTTTGTAATGTAAATAATACTTGATATAAAAGAAAATAAAAAAAATGTTGATATCAAATCTATGAGTGTGAATATTGTTAATTCAAAAGGAACAACGATTATAGGAAAAAAGACTAATAGGTTTTTTAACCATTGTTTTACTCTCAACATATTTAAAATTTCAACGAAATTATCCATTTGTATGTTCGATATAAAATTTTGTATTTCTCATTGAGATTGCCATTATGGTTGCTTGAGGATTAACTCCAGGCGCACTAATTAAAGAAGAACTATCTGCTAAAAACATGTTTTTTATACTTTTAAATCTTCCAAAATCAAGCAACTCCTCTTCATTATTTAAGATAGAGCAAGAGCTAAATAAGTGTATGCTCATAAGGTTAAGTTTTTTATCAATTGAATTGGAAGTAAAATCGCTTTCGATGTTTTCTAGGGAATACCAACCCAAATGATTTTTTATACTTGGGTGAACTTCCATTGCTCCAGATTTAAACAAACCTTCTGAAAGCTTTTTCAGTCCTTTATTTATGTTAGAAAAATCCTTACTCTCTAATTTATATCTTACCAAGGGAGTATTAATTAAAGGGACTTTTGATATATTGCCCCAACTAACGGGCTTTATCATTACATAATAAGATGCCAAATTATTCATTTCGCTGACTAAATGAGATCTAGCAGTCCATGACTCTGATAGATTCATCCCAAATATCTCTGGAGAGACTACTGAACCACCAAATCTTATATTTGGCATAAATTCAGTTATAGCTAAATCTGGCAATCTTTCTTTCATCGCATTTATTTTTTCTTTAAACCTTACTAGGACTCTAACTGTTGGATGAAGTTGAAATTTGCCTAAACCCTTGAAGTTCACACCAGAATTCATTAACAGGAAAGGAGTATTTACAGTTCCTGCTGATAAACAAAGATGCTTAAAAAAAATTTCAATTTTTTCTTTTTTATCATTTATTTTTCTTTCAGCCAAAATACTAATCGCCTTATCTTTTTTGAAATTTATTTTAGTTACTTTTGTATTACTCTCTAACTTAAAGAAGTTTTCTTTCTTGGCATCTTTAATGAAAGTTTCAGTCATTGATTGTCTTCCACCACAATTACATAAAGGTTCGAAGCACTCACAGTTTTTTAAGGCACGCGGAAGACTATCTATCTTCCAATTATTTAAATCAGCAACTTTTTTTAACATTTTAGAATGTAAGTTTTCTCTATCTTCCAAAAGAGAGGCATTCAATTTTTTTTCTATATATTCATAGTCATCATGAATTTTTTGTAAAAAATATTTACTATCTACATTTGGAAGTTTTGACCAATCATTGAGTACTTCTTCTGGAGCTCTTTGAATTATTCCACTATTTATTTCTGAACCACCACCAACACATTTTCCTTCTGCATATGTAATTGAAGGGGAACCAAAAGCAGGAGTTAGAGCTGCATTCTTCCACATATTTAACATTTCATTTGTTGAGTCCAATTCAAATCTTTTTTTTGTGTAATCAGAGCCTTCTTCTATCATCAACACTTCTTTTTTATTTTCTAACAGTCTTTCAGTAGCAGACGCAGCTCCTGGACCTGATCCAATAACTAAATATTCTGTTTCTAATTTTTTCATTTATAGAAGTTTTTATTCTCAATAGACTTTATATTTTCAAATAAGGCAAAAAAGGCTAGAGATTTATAGAGCCTTATTCCGTCTCCAATTAATGTACTTGCTTTAATTGATTTTCCTAAACAATCTTCAAATTTAATTTTTTTTAAAGAAATTAATTCAATTAAAGAAAAAAACTTAAAAAAAACATAGGTAAATATTCTTAAAGGTTTTTCAGCGAACTTAACAAAAAATCCTGAATTATCTATAGAGCCAATAACATATTCAGTGACTTTGATAACTATTTCATCTTTATTTTGACTGGGTTTAATTAATTCATCAGGAATTAATTTTTTTACAATGTATTTAATCATTATGGTGCATTAATTATTTGCCATAAGAAAAATTCCAGAAATAGCAAGAAGCAATCCGATTGATTGATAGAAATTTATCGTTTCTTTGAAAAAATATGCCGAAGTAACGACAAGCATAATAAAGCCCAATGAAGCTAGAATTGGATAAGCAATATTTAACTGTATTTGGTCGAGAGCTTTCGCAAAAATTATTAGATTTAATCCATAAAAAAAGATTGCGCCTAAAAAGCTTAATGATAAATAGCTAGATATTAAAGAAGCTTCTGTAGAATTGTTTTCTCTGCTTAGTTTGAGCAATAAATTTCCAATAGTAGAATTTAAAGCAGCTAAAAAAATCAATACCAAAGAATTAAACATACTTAACGAAGAAAAAATGGAACATATTTTAATATTTTTTGTTTTAAAAAAGATTGATGTTTTGAGCCTATAAATTTTCCAGATAAAATCAAAGACCTATTTTTCAAATACCAGTTATAGGAAGACAAAAACATCTCATCATTAGAAAATTTTGTCCGATAATTGAGTTTATCTTCTAGCTCATTATTATCGAAATACATACTGTTTCCATACATAAGGGAATGATATTTGCCTAAAGGCGATAATCCCAATTTACTGGAAATATCCATTCCTACTTGAGCAAGTTTTCGATTTACTCCGCAAACTTTACTTTTTGAGTTTACTGAAGAAATTAGATTTTCAAGAGCTTGTTTCATGGTGCCAAACTCTTTTGCACCAGCATTGTATACTTCAGATTTTGGGTTCTCTCCTGCTAAGAAACAAATTTCTGTTAAATCATCAGAATGAATAAACTGATATAGATTATTACCATTTCCAATAACGGGCACATTTTTATTTTGATAAATCCACTCGAAAAGTATTTGAAAAATACCTAAACGACCATTTCCAAGAATTGTTCTTGGTCTAACGATTGAGCAAGACATTCCTAATTTAGAATATTTATTACAAATCTTTTCTGCTTCATATTTTGCTTTTCCATATTCTTCCATTGGAGAGGGGATATCATATTCAGTGACGGGATTTTTGACAGGAACTCCAAAAACAGCGCTCGATGAAGTGTAGACAAATTTTTTAATTTTTTGTTCAAAGGCTTCTTCTAAAATAAGCTTAGTAGCTCCAAAGTTTACTTCCCAAAAAAGTTTTTTATTCTTTGCTACAGGAACTTGGGCAACATTATGATGAACAATTTCAACATCTTTTAAGGCCTCTATAACGAGATTTTTGTCTCTGACGTCACCTTGCAGTGTAATTAGGTTTTCGTGATTAAAATGAGGTACATTTAAGTCAAGACACTTTACTTTATTTCCTGTCTTGAGAAGTCTCTTAAGAAGAGTCTCACCAAAGAAACCTGCTCCTCCAGTAACTAAGTACATATTAAATCAAAATATATATTATACCGAAAACATAAAAATTTTTTTTAAACTTTAACAAACAGATAGGGAATGATATTAAAATATACTATCATTCACCATCATGAATACCGTCAAAGTATTTCTCAAAAGCTATCCATCAAATTTTATCAAAATAAGAGATTTATATTTTATGAAAAGTTTTTGATGAGAGACGTAAAATGTATTTATTAAAAAAGTGAGATGGTTTAGATCGAGGCTATGAAAATATGTGTTATCGGAGCTGGATTTTTTGGTTTGCATGTCGCTAATCAAATTCACAAAAGATTTAAAAAATGTGAAATTCAAATTCTAGAAGCTAATTCATCAGCATTTAAAGGAGCATCTTCTAATAATCAATGCCGCTTGCATATGGGATTTCATTACCCAAGATCTGGATATACTGTTTATCAGTCTATTTTGGGTTTTGATCGCTTTCTCAAAGATTACTCAGCAGCTTGCAACTCTGTAGCTTCAAATTTGTATGCTATTAATAAAAATGGTTATGTGACAGCAGAAAAATATTTTGCAGTTATGGATTCCTTTCACTTAGATTACAAGCATATAGATACGCCAAAGATTTTCAAAAAAAAATCTGATATCGAGGCGGTTATTGAAGCTCCAGAACAATGGGTAGATCTAGATATGCTCAAAAAAATATTAATTAAAAATTTTAAAGGCTCAATTTCATTGAATATTTCTGTCTCGGATATTGATCCAGAATATGGAAAGGTCTTTGTAGATGGTAAGTTATATGGTGAATATGATTTTGTTGTAAATGCAACCTATTCCAATCCAAACCTAGGAGCAAGTGAAAAGTTTTTTGACCTAAAGTATGAACTAGCTGCTCTAGTAAATTGTGAAACGGATCTATCTGCAGATACTGCTGTAACTATAATGGATGGTCCATTTGTTTCGATTTATCCATCATCTGTTTCTACTCACACTCTTTCTTCTGTAATTCATACCCCTTTCATGAAATCCAAAAGTCAAAAAATCATCGATGAAAATATTGATAATATAAAGACTATTGCTAAAAATTTAGATGTTAAAAGAAATATATTCAATCATGTAAATGAGTTTATTAATGTAAAAATAAGTAATGATCAATTGTGGCTAGCTCCAAAAGTAAAGCTGGCTTCTGACCATGGCGATAGTAGAGTTACAGAAGTGAAAAGAGAAGGTAAGCTTATGGCTGTTCTTTGCGGTAAATTAGATGCTGCATTCAGCGCCTCTGATGATTTATTAAGGGAGATAAGCATTGACACATAAAAAGTTAATTACCGGAGTCCGTGATACAAGTTTTGGTGAAAACTGTTTGGTTGCGGATTCTGTAAATATATATGAAGCGACATTTGGAAATGATTGCTTCATTGGTCCTTGGGTTGAAGTTCAAGCTCGTGTGGTTATTGGCTCCAGAGTTAGACTTCAATCTCATTCTTTGATTTGTGAAGGAATGACAATTGGAGATGATACTTTTATAGGACATGGCGTTATGACTGCAAATTCAAAATATCCAAAAGTAGGATTAAAGGATTGGGAATGCTTACCCCCAAAAATTGGAAGTGGGGTATCTATTGGCTCCAATGCAACAATTCTGCCAGGAGTAAATATCGGCGATAATTCTGTTATTGGGGCAGGGTGTGTCGTTTCAAAAGATGTTCCAAAGAACTCCGTCGTCGTCTCATCTTCGAGAATGCGATTTTTAGAGGAACAGTAGCTTGATCAATGGCTGCATAGTATTTTGTTTTCCTCATATGCATACTGGCGGCGTATCCAACCAGTTTTTAAGAGTTGCTACTAAAATGAAGTCTATTGGCTATCGAGTAGCAATCATAGATTATGCAGATGGCGCCATGGGCCGAGAGTGTGATCTTCTTGACCTTAGCTTAATTGAGTACAAAGATGATAGTTTTGCAAAAGTACCTGATGGATCAGTTTTGATTATGCAGTCGATGACCCCTTGGACAATATGGAGGGGTTTGGATATAACGGAGAATACAAAAATCTTATTTTGGACATGCCATGCTGATAACTTTATTCCGTATGTTCCTTTGCTCTCTAAGTACATAAATAAACCAAGAATTGGTAAATATCTTTTCAGGATAATATTTCCCTTTCTTTACTTACGAATGCAAAGTTATATTAATAGGCTGGATAAAGCCTCGAGTCTCATTTATATCGATGCTCCATGCAAGTCTTCCATTAAAAATTTTTACAATTTAGATCTTAAAGAAAATAATTTTGTTCCAGTCCCAGTTCCAGACATTAAAAGTAAGAAATCTATTGAGCATACCAAGAATAACGAAATCAAAAACAGCTTAAATAACGAACGTCAGATATCAGCGGGATGGGTTGGAAGAATAGCTTATCTTAAGTACCCAATACTTTTGCACACGATCAAACGTATTTCGGAAGAGTCAGATTTAATGAAAATCAAAGTTGACTTTCATGTAATAGGGAGCGGACCTTTACTTACAAAGTTGAAAAGCGAAGTTAACAAAATTTCAAATATGAATATTATTTTTCATGGCGAATTAAATCAGCAAAAGCTTGTAAAAATAATTAAAGAAAAGATTCATCTTGTTTTCTCAACGGGAACCTCAGCTTTAGAAGCTGCTTCTCACTGCAAGCCAACAAGTCTATTAAATTTTACTCATGAAAAAATTGTGAAATACCATAAATACAGTTGGTTATTTGAGCAAGATGGTTATTCAGTAGGAAGAAAAATAACCAATAAGCTTTCTAATGAACCAGATAACATGAAACTCATTTTAAAAGAATTTATTGAGGATAAAGCAGAGTTAGGAATTAGATCTCGCGAATATGTTTTAAAAAATCATAGTCTAAAAGCTGTAGTTGAAAAACTAGAGAAACACATTGATCTAGCTAGCTGTAATTTCAATGAGCTAAAGTCATTAAAAGTATTTAGGCCACCATTAGTCTATAAAATTTATAAAATGGTCAACTTTTAATAAATATTTACTAATGGATTTATTTTTAAACATTCTCAAAAATTTTGTTTCCCTCAACATAAAAGTTTGTAGATGGCTTGAAGAAAAATATCCAAGTTTTTTCGTTGAATCTTATGATAACTACACTCTACGTGATGAAATGATTGAAAAGCATATTAATCAAAATAATCCAAACACCATAATTGAGATTGGAGGAATTGATAGGCCTTTAATTAAAAAATCAACTCTATATCGATACATTGGCGTAGACATAGAGGATAAAAAAGAATGTTATGAGATTTATGATGATTTTTTTGTTCAATCTGTAGAAGATGAATTGCCCTTTAAAGGAGATCTCATTATTTCAACAGAGGTTTTGGAGCACGTCAAAAATAATTATTATAGCTTTAAGTCAATGTTTGACTCTTTAAACGATCAAGGTTCTATCATTCACTATATTCCTTCAAAAAATCATTTTTATTCCATAATTTTACGTATAGTAGGACCAAGGCTTCAAAAGATTCTTATAAAGTATTTAAGACCCCATGCTATTGATGAAACTGGGTATCCAGCTTTTTTCAGTTATTGTTCTCCTTCAGAAATGAGACGACTATGCAAAGACATTGGTTTTAAAAATGTAGAAGTCATTCCTTTTTATAAGGCTACTGATTATTTTGCTTTCTTTTTTCCCGCTTTCATTTTCGTAGCTATTTTTGAGAATCTTTTTGAGTTTTTTAATTTAGAGATTTTTTCATCATGTTTTATTTTAAAAGCAAATAAAAATAATCTTTAGTTATTCATTGAATCTCAATTTTCAAATTCTTTTGAATTTTTCAACATATGAGCTGGCCCGTGATTTAGATTTATAGCTGCATTTTCTCCATAAAGCATCTCTTTTTGAGCTGCATAATGTTTTCTATCTTTAGCAAGAGACGCCAATTCTTCTGCTTTTTTTATAGCTATCTCGGGTAATTCTTCAAACGAACCTTTGCCCTGAATAATTCCAGCTGCAAAAGCAGCTTCCCCAGTCCAACGTTTGGATAATTGAACGGTCTCAAAAAATGAATTCGCAGGAATTTTATGTCTAAATAAAGCCAATTCTGGTCTTGGAATTTTAAATCCAAGTTGCATTTCATTTGCGCAAAGGAATCCTCGATCCTCTCTCATTAATCTTATGTCATGCGAGAGA
>MDTD01173883.1_pt1 | contig 11452 bp, 9 predicted proteins | sample 811221 | NCBI WGS metagenome assembly MDTD01 (sample SAMN05326646, study PRJNA326480) | marine metagenome | isolation source: seawater | place: Pacific Ocean: South West | collected 2011
AATCATGATTATCTTTTCGGGATTAGGGTTGGCATTTGCCCTCTTACTTTTAAAAAATACAGGGGTTCTGTTAGCGGTTTTTAAACAATTAACGTGGCTTTCGCCGTTGCAAATAAGTTTTGTAATACTTTCTTTGATCTTCTTACTCTTGCGCCAGTTTGGACAAGGATTAATGACCATGGTCAGTCGATTTGTCTTGTCAAAGTGGTTTGACCGTAGACGTGGCATAGTAACTGGCATCAACGGAGTTTTTGTGTCCTTTGGTTTTTCTTCAGCACCGCTTCTTTTGAATACGTTGATCGTTGAGCAAGGTTATTTGGGAAGTATGGTTATTTTAGCAATTACCTGTGGCTTAGGAACCGCATTGTTAGGTTGGATGTTTTTCAGGGATCAGCCCGAAGACTGTGGAATGGAAATGGATGGGGGTGCCGCTCAAAAGTTTGAGAATATCAGTTCAAACCGGATTTCACTACAAAACACCACTTCGAAAGACCTACCACTCAAAGAAGTACGCAAAAGCTTCACCTTTTGGATTTTTACCCTAGGCATGGCTTCTTCCTCTCTAATTGTAACGGGTTTCACCTTTCACATCACTTCCATTGGAGAAATAGCTGGCTTGGATAGATCTGCCATCTATTCGATATTCCTTCCGATTTCAATCATCAGTGTTGTCACAAATTTTATATCCGGCTGGTTAAGTGACCGCATTCCACTGAAATACCTGCTGATGGTTCTAGTCTTGTCGCTTGGATTAGGTAGTTCTGGAATGTTGTATTTGCATGAAACAATGGGACGACTTTTGGTGATTATTGGCTACGGTATTCAGGGTGGAGTATGGGGATGTCTTTCAGTGGTGACTTGGCCAAGATTCTATGGAAGGAAGCACCTTGGAGCTATTTCAGGGCTTTTTTTGGGAGTTATAATTTTTGCAAGCGCGATCGGCCCAGCTTTTTTTGGAATTTCTCAACAAATTACTGGTGGCTACAGTACTTCAGCTTGGGCTGCGCTGATAATGAATCTGGTCATTTTTTTGGGAGCGTTCAAGGTACGTCAAGCTATATCATTTAAATGAGTATCCAATAATATTTTATTAGTATTTTTGGATAAATAGCACTTAATAAATCGTATATCTTGGAACAAATGAATTATTAAAGTTTTAAACACAAAAAAAATAACTAAATTAATTTTAGAACGTAATTTTCATGGTAGTTCTATGATAATAGAAAGAAAGTGAAATTGTGGTAAAATTTAAATCGCTAACAATGTAATACCAAATTTAGCTACTGCCTGTCATTGCAAAGAATTTAAATAGTTGGACAAGAGCCTGATTGAAAGTAGTAGTGGTAAAGAAGGTGGAAGATATTGAAATTACTGGAGACCCAGAGAAGTAAACTAAGATTGCCGAAAGCGGAAATCTAGTGAGGATTCAGGTGTTATGCGGGGAATGTAAAAAGAGCTTCTACGCATCAGACCTGAAAACTATTGTGTTCAAGCCGGGAACCAAGCTTCTGAAGCAGCGCTAAAGGTTTATTCTTAAAAGAAAAATCTTTGAAGACTTTTCAGTCAACTGGCCAAAGGACCTATACCAGCATCAAAGGTGCCTCAAAACGCCCCAAAGATTAGGGATTTAAAGAAATCAGATTCTTTTCAATATTCTGCAAAATTTGGGTTTACTATCGATTGGTTTCAGAAATTTGCAATGCCTTGGCTACCTTTTCTTGCATAGAAGGAAGCCATTGGCTGCCCTCTTCGCTTGTGATGGCTAACCAGAATAAGAAGGCACAAGCTGCGATTACGGATAATCCAATTCCAAATCCACCTTTTTCTTTTTCTCTCTCCCGGGGATTGGGCTCGCTCAAGCTTTGTTGAATCACTTTCATTTCTTGGGGCGTGACGTGATCGGCAGAAGATGGTGCCAAAATTTCAGAGTTGATTTTATTTGGTGCCCCATTGTGAATGAGTAGTCCCTCCACTTCCTTCCTAAGTGTCTGGATATCAGCGGAGAGTGTTCCGATCATTTGCTCAGTGCGCTGAGAGATCTGCTTCTCTAATTCCAGAGTCTTCAACAATTCAGACTTCTCCTGAGTTAACTCTGTAACCTGCTTTTCTAGAGATACTACCTTTGCTTCCAACTCAGTAACTTGTTGAGTGGACTCTAAATTTTCGTTGCCTTTTCGGGTTTTTGGATTGCGTGTCAAATCTGCTTGGAAGGTAACTGCTTGCTGGATTTTTTGTAGTTGTTCTTTGTCCAAAAGTCTTCGTCGACCATCCTGATGAGGATTGATCTCCAGTTCTTTCATTAGGCGATACAGCTTGGATTTTCCAATCTGTAGATCCTGAGTAAGTTGGGTCAGTGTAATCATCTTTAACTCCGATGTCTGATGCATACTGACAGTATTTTCTCACTATCCATTAGTGATGGTACTGACGTGACGCTATGATAATCATTTCATTTGTTTTTCCCATTAATTTCTTCACAGGGGAAAGAAATTAGTTGATCCTCCTTTGGTGTTAAGGTGAAAAAGCCGGGTTTTACTACCAATTTTTTCGAATGCTACTGACAATTGAGTTTAATCTAGAGTTGCTTATCCCTAACCCATGTTTTGCAAGATGATTAGACAATTCATTTTTCACATTCGAAGGCAGCCTTGACGGCATTCCCCACGGGAAGGTTTTTCTAAGTAAATTCTCAATAGTAGCTTGTGCGCCATTCGGTTGTTGGACTTCTCCATGATTATTCACAGGAAATTCATTTAATTTTTCTTCTGAATACAACTGACCACTGGCTAAATCATCAGCACTGAACTCCGATATTGATGTCGACATTGGGTTATTCGAAATATTTTTTTTGTATTCTTCAACTTTTTGTCGAAGTCTGTCATTGTCACTCTGCATGTTCATCATGATCTTCTGCCACTGATGGACTTGCTCGGTTAACTCGATATTAAGGGCTCTCTCTGCTTCAATCTGAGACTTAAGGAAATTGATCTGATCTAGTAATTCACTAATCAATAAATCCTGGTGTTTGAGGTCGTGTGACGATTGTACTACCTTAGGACTCTCCTGCTTTTCGAGTTTGGTTTCAGAGGAAGAGATCAAATGGGTTCGTTTTTTCAACAGCCTTTTTAAATGTTGGAAGTCTTCCTTTTGAATCAGTTGATCATTGCCATTTGAAACCATCTTTATTCGATAGTCTCTTATGATCCTCTCAAATTCATCTATAGAAATTCCTAATTTTTTTGCGGCTTCAATCGCGGTTTTCATTGTTCGTTTAGAGCAATTTTGCTGGTTCTGTCGTTGAAATGATTTTCAGTTTAAATATTCCGTTTTGTAGACAGGAAAATATTTATACCATTAAATTTTGAAAAATTTAGACTTGCACTTTATTTGCCTACAATATGCGAGTTCTTCAAAAGAATATTACTTTCGACAATCAAAAGCTGTCGGCATTTTGATTTTAGATAGTTTACGGCTCTGATTACTCCACTGCCAGCTAAGTTTATTCATCAACTATTCTTATCAAAGGAATTTAATGAAACGCAAAATCATCATCGATACAGATCCTGGGCAGGATGACGCGCTAGCTATCTTATTAGCTTTAGCAAGTCCTCAAGAGCTTGATGTTTTGGGAATTGTAGCCGTTGCTGGAAACGTCCCTCTGCAGTTGACAACACGCAATGCAAGAGCACTTGTGGAACTGGCGAAACGGCCAGAGGTTCCTGTTTTTGCAGGATGCCCACGTCCACTCATGCAGAATTTAGTCACAGCAGAGCATGTTCATGGTAAGACTGGATTGGATGGATGGGACATTCCTGAACCTAGTGTGCCATTGCAAATTGAGCACGGAGTTGACTGGCTAATTGAAACATTGAGAAAAGCTGAGGATGATTCCATTACTATCTGTACTTTGGCACCGCTTACCAATGTGGGGATGGCGTTTGCCAAAGCCCCAGATATTCTCCCCAAGGTCAGAGAAATTGTCACAATGGGAGGAGGTTATTTTGTCGGTGGGAATGTGACTCCCTCAGCAGAATTCAATATCTATGTTGACCCTCATGCAGCACAGACAGTGTTTTCCTGCGGTCGTCCAATGACTGTTATGCCATTGGACGTTACTCACCAAGCATTGATGCCCAAGACTTGGATTCAAAGTCTTAAAGATCTGGGAACTTCCGTTGGAGATGCTACTTCAGGAATGCTGAGTTTTTTTGAAAGACATGATGTGAAAAAATACGGTTCAACGGGGGGGCCACTGCATGACCCGACGGTGATTGCTTATCTACTGATGCCAGAGTTGTTCGATGGGAAATTTGTAAATTTAACTGTAGAAACACAATCAGAACTGACAATGGGAATGACGGTTCTTGATTGGTGGGGAGTAACGAAACGCGAACCGAATGCGACTGTGATGAACAAAATTGATACAGATGCTTACTTCAAACTGCTTTTTGATAGGTTGTTGACCCTAAATTAATTGATTCTATGCTTTTGTTAATGAAATGAAGTCTTGATAGTATGGTTTTTTAAATTCTTCGAAGAGTCTTGTTAATTCAACCAGCGGGTCAGCATTGTCATCTACGCGCAGATTGCACCATGGAAATGGTTGACTTCTTATCGTTACCAAAGCTGCAGATTGCCTTCCACGTATATCACCCCCAGCCTCTTCACCAGCAAATAATGCCTGAAGTAATCGAGACTCAAGTGATCTGTCAGTTGAGAACCTGAGAGATTCCATACAAGCTTCTAACACTTCAGGCCCGGCTAAGAAATTGCCGGCAACGCTTACATTTTTAGCGCCGAGGTGTCCAGCCCAATTTTTTGTATTTGTTCCAGTCCATGCCCAGAAGTTACCATTTGCATCTAATCCGTGAAGCTGTCTCGAATTTGGATCATCGTCAGCAGCTATGACACCTTTTAGAGCAAATTCAATCGACTCACCGGAGCTCATGGCTGCAAGTGCTTGCAAACCCAAATACGGGTTTGTTGATGATTGGGTTGCAATTGCTCCAACTCCGGTTTCTAGAAAAGGTACTCTGGCTCCAACTGCCAAGTGTTTCGTTGCAACAGCAATCCCGAAGTGATTTTTCTCAGGGTCTCGAAGAATAATGGAATAAGTCATTTTAGGTCCTTTTTTTTGATTTCTATTAATTTATCATGATAAATTATTGACATCATCAAATTTGTCAAAAATTCGTTGCGTTGCCATCTTCCGGCAACTTTCCCTTACTTTCTTTGGAGAAGATCATGCTAAAGAAACAGATACGAGTGATGTTTCTAATTAGTCTCCTACTATTCAGCTTTGGATTGATTATCCAGGCTGCGACTCGACAGACTATGTAAAGACAACCATCTCTTTGATTTAAGTAATTTTTTAAACACTTTTGTTCTGACCTACTAGCTGAAGTCGCAAAAGGTATTGATGTTCGAATCGCTGGTTTCGATCGGATAGAAAGGGAGTCATGGTTATGAACAAACTCATCTTGATGCAATATGTACTGATTCTGAACTCACAAGCTTTTACTTACTCTACTCACTTTTACACTAGAACAGAATACTCAAAATCATTGGATCCCGGCTATGGGATAGTATGATAGACCTGGCTAAAATTGGCGCTACTTTAGAAGGTGGAGTCTCTAGGGTTGTGGCCAGTGAAGAGGACCGGCTTGGCCGAGATTTGCTTAGATCTTGGGCAAGCCCGCTTACGGAGGATTTCCACTTTGATGAAGTGGGAAACATGTTTTTTTGTTCGTTATGGTTTGCAGCCAGAAGCTCCAATTATTTTAATAGGTAGCCATCTAGACACCCAAATACATGGTGGGTGATTCGACGGTGCTTTTGGCGTGATGGCCGGCTTGGAAGTTCTAAAAACTCTCGCTGAAGAAGACATTAGATTGCCTTATGGTATAGGTTTGGTTGCCTGGACAAATGAAGAAGAAGCGCGTTATTGCCCTGCAATGGGATCAGCAGTTTTCGTTGATAAGCAAGATCCCCAGTCAGCTTTGGATTGTGTGGGACTGGACGGGAAGGTTTTTGGTGAAGAACTGAAGAAAATTGGTTATTTTGGCAAACATGGAGAACTTAATATTTTAGCATATTTGGAGACCCATATTGAGCGAGGGCCGATACTTGAGAATGAAAAGATTCCAATTGGCGTAGTCTCCGGCGCACAGGGGCAAATCGCTACGGATGTTGAAATTTTTGGGGAATCTGGCTACTCCGGAACTGTTCCTACGAGATTAAGGAAAGACGCACTGTTTTGTGCGATTGATGTCATCAATTCCTGCCGTAGTCTTGTTGTAGTAGAGGGTAAGGGGGTCTTTACCGTTGGTGCATTTAAACAGGAGCCGAATTCGAGGACGACAATCCTAGATAGAGTTTTATTTGGAATGGATTTGCGTCATCCAGATACAGAATCACTTCAAAATTTGAGTAATTTGATAAAGCAGAAAATCAAAGAGAAGGTAGCTACACATTGCTGCCAGGAGAGAATCGAAGTTCCTTTTCAAAAAGAACCCGTTGTCTTCACTGAGTTATGCGTCAAAAGTGTTCAATCGGCGAGCGATAAACTTGGATATAACTCCCTTCTGATGCCATCAGGTGCTTTTCATGATGCATTTCTACTAGCTAGTAAAGTCCCGACAGGCATGATTTTTGTGCCAAGTCAAAAAGGAGTCAGCCACAATCCGACAGAGTATTCTTCCCCTGAACAATTGGAAAAAGGTGCAAATGTGTTGCTGCATGCGTTGCTTAATTTGGCTGAAAAAAGTGCTCTTTTGAAATGATTGTAAAGGTGCCAAAGAGTGTCCGTAAAAGATCTGATTTAGTCGCTGAGCAAATCAAGGAGGCTATTATTAGTAAAAGATTGCCTCCTGGTGAAAGGCTCTCGGATGAAAAAGATTTTTTGAAGACTTATCGAGTCAGCAAGGGGACAATGCGTGAAGCTCTGAAATCGCTTGAGGTTCAGGGACTTGTAAATATCAAGACTGGTCCGGGAGGTGGAGTTTCTGTTGCAAGAGTTAGCGCAGAGAAAACGAATGAGCTATTATGGAATTACTTCTTTTCAAGAAACGTTTCTTTGAATGACATCTATGCTGTCCGCAAGCTTGTAGAACCAGAACTTGCAGCTTGCGTTGCAGCTCATTTGGAAGAGGACGACCTTCAATTGCTGGAACAATCGGTTGGAAAATGTTCCCTACAGGAATTTGATGATAATGATCGGGTACAGCGTATTCAGGAATTCGATTTCCATTTGGTTATGGCAGATGCCTGTCCAAATCCTGTATTGGCTTTTTTTACAAAATTTATTCTCAGCCTACTGGCACGCATAATTATCCACGAGGAACTAAACCCTGAACCGCACATCAGATCTCACCACAGTCAACAAAGCTTGAACTATCACCAAGCACTGCTAATGGCGTTTAGAGAACGTAACCCGGATAAAGCTCGGCAGGTGATGATCGAGCATATGGAATCAGCAGAATCTTTTATGCTGAATATAAGTCGCTCAAAGATTTCATAGCCTAATCAATCAGATTTTCCTTCTTTTCCTTCGCTAATCCAAGTTTATTTGCATCTGCAGAAACAAACCATTACTCAGCTTAAAAATTCTAAGAATTCAGACTGAAAAAAAGAAAGAGTGTTAGTGTGATGCTCTGGGGGTGTTTTGTTAACATGTGGGGTTCATAAAATCACAGTGGATGACTAATGACTGAGGAGAACAAGAAAGCTGGACAAAAGTATAAAGAAGAAGGTTCTAAAAAAACTGAAGTAACTGATGAAATTGATAAGTACAGCACTGAACATCAAGTGCTTGAAGTTCAAAATGCTGCTTTTGAATTGCGGGCTGAGCCTTTAGCACAGAAAAAAATGGATTCTTTGCATATTCCATTTGAGTTTACAGGGAAAGCAAAAGAATTTTTTGGCATTTGGTTGTCAAATCTACTGCTAAGCATTCTCACTTTGGGAATCTACTCGGCATGGGCTAAAGTTCGTAGACGTAAGTTTTTCTTAGGTCATACACTCATAGAGGGTCATCGCTTTGATTATCATGCTGATCCAAAGGTAATTCTGAGAGGTAGAGCTGTCGTGGTTTCGATGTTGGTTATGTGGAGTCTCGTTTCTGAGTTGAGCCTAGTTTTAAGTGGAATTTCTTTAATTTTGCTAATGCTTGCTTTCCCTTGGCTTGCCAACAGAAGCCTTCGGTTCAACGCAAGGATGACGAGCTTTCGTAATGTGCGCTTTGATTTCAGCGGAACTTATGGAAAATCTATGTTGGCCTTCGTACTCCTACCCCTACTTGGCTTACTCAGCTTGGGTTTCTTACAGCCTTTTGTGACAAGGTATTCTGGAAATTATCTTTCTGCTAATTACAACTATGGTGAAGCAAAACTGGAAGCAGATACAAAGTTGAAGAGATTATACAAAGGTTTATTTTATGCTATCTCTATGATTTTGCTGCCAGTTATTGTCTTGTTCGGCATTGTGGCCCTGTACGATTGGGATCTTGACCGTCTAATACTGGTCCCAGATTATGAGGCAACTGGTTGGTTAATTGACTTGAGCCCATTTGCTTTGATCATCTCTTTCTATCTGGCTGTTTTTCATTATCGCGCTGTTGCTCGCAACTCTATCCTAGGAAGTCTTTCAATATCTGGTATCCATCACCTTAAATCCGACATTTCAGGTTTCAGATTAGCCTGGATTGTCTTGAGCAATACGTTCCTTACTCTGATTTCACTCGGTTTACTTCAGCCTTGGGGAGCTGTTCGTCGATGGCGCTATGAAACTGAAAGTTTACAGCTGATTCCCGGTGGTTCACTTGATGAGTTCATCGGGAAAATCCAGCCTGCAGAAGGTGTGATTGGATCGGAATTCACAGACCTTCAAGACATTGACGTAGGTATCTAAATTTATTAGCCAATGGAAATATCAGGAAAGCTGTATTTGTCGGGTAAATCTAAATCCTTACCTGCAGTATTGCTGTGGTGTAATGGAAGCTTCTGGTTACAGTCAACTTTTAAGGAGATCAACCGGAAAGTGCAAAGTGATGAAATGGTAATTGATACTCCTTTGGGAAGTCTCCCCTATAAGATACTAATGGCTGAGGGATTAGTATTTGAAGTCAAAAACAACCAAGAAACCAAGGAGTTTTTGGAATTCTGTGAGAAACCGATTGCTGAAAGCTGGCTCAACTATCTGGAACAAAAAAAGAGTACTATTTTTGTAGGCATCATGGTTCTGGCTTTCTTGGTCGTCTCTGTTCCACGCTACATTTTGCCATGGGTAGGTGATCAAATAGCAAATTTGATTCCTCATAGTTGGTTGATTATGGCGGGTGATGAAACTCTAGAGATCCTTGACGCAAGCCTATTTGCTCCCTCTGATTTAGCAATTCAGGATCAAGATCAATACACAAAAGAATTTAAACGAATGGCTGACTTGGTTCTAAACGATAGAACTACCAGATTAGTTTTTCGTAAAAGCGAAGAGGTTGGCCCAAACGCTTTTGCTCTGCCAGGTGGTGTAGTGGTCTTAACGGATGAATTGGTAGAAATTGCAGAGAAAAAGGATGGGGTAATCGGGGTGTTGGCTCACGAACTAGGTCATATTCAATTGAAACATCCGGAACGAAGATTGGTCCGCTCGTTAATGGCATTAGCTGTGGTAAGTTTGATTCTTGATGATTCTGCAACTTTTGCGGAGGAATTAGCAACAATCTCAGGATCCTTAATCAGTCTAGCCTATACCCGTGAGTTTGAGGAAGAGGCAGACCGAGCTGGTAAAGAAATCTTGATCAGAGCAGGCTTATCTCCAATTCCGCTTGCCAATCTTCTCCAAAAGTTAAGCGATAGTTGTGAAGAAAATTGTAGCCAGTTGCCCCATTGGCTCTCCACACATCCAACAGTGCCGTCAAGGATTGAATTTCTGTTGAGTGATTAACTTCCAATAATAAAGCAATAAATGATAATAATAATTTTTAATCTGTCTTAGAAATCATTAATTAGAACACCGCAAGAATCCTTTGAGCTACCACAATGGGGGATAAGGAAGAATAGAGGGCCAAGGATACTTCATCCCTAGAAGCTGTTGTATTTCAGGCGTATTGCTCATTTGGTAATTCTCATCTAAATCCTTGATCAAGTCTTCAATTGGTGTAGCAAACTTCGGCAAGAACTCTACTAAAATTCAAATATGCCCCTTCGCTCTGATTTGGCATGGCACAATGCAAGGCGGCTCCAAAGAACGAAAATACATCTCCTGGTTTTCCGGTCAATCAGGTGCATTTCCCAAAAAAATCATCATTTTTATTTGGATATCTCAAATCTCTCTGCGAACCCGGCGCTTGAGCTGTCGCGTCATTTTCTTTGGTAAATTCATCAATCAAAATGATTGCCTGTGAGCTCAGTGGAAAAGAGGAATTCGTGCGGGGAGGGAAAGTTTCAGTACGATAAAAATCCCAGTACGGATAATCAATATGTCGCTCCTGCCTTCCCTACTCTGGCATCATTCTGGGTGCGCACATACAACCCATCACAAATTCCTTGCCTAGAAATGCCTGCCTAGACTGAAAAATCATCGGTACTTCTACCAAAATCGCGATGTCAGTAGCCAACTAAATTAGCGGAGTAAACCGCTATCAATTGCTTGATCTTTTTTAGCTTCAAGTGATTGGCAGATTCTTTCTATTGGATCTCCGGGCGAATACCTCTTGCAGCATGATCGCTCCAACACCGTCTATTAATTATTCAACAATGATTGATGGGTTAAATTCACCATGAATAAGGGTCTTCATGGTATTCTTTGAACAGTATTTGGAAAGGCATAAATCAAATTTTTAATATAGTTTTTCTTACAGAGATTTGCTGAAGTCTATACTTGTAAATCATTTACTTTACAGAGCAGGGACCCAAAAAGATTGTTTTGAAAGTGTGGTGTTGAGTAACTAATAATAGAATCGTTGTTTGATTCGACCCTCTTCTCGGGCTGCTACAAGCGCTTTCGTCTTTGGATCATTAGTTACTTCGGCTCCAACTACCTCCCACCATACTTCAGAACCAGGGAGTGAGCGATACCTCTCCGTTGACACGACAATCAGACAAGAATTCTCCTTAAGTTTTGCTTCCTGGAGGGCTTTGCGTACTTCCTCTTCGGTGTTGGCAACCCATGTTGTTAACCCTACACTCTCTGCGTTCTTAGCATAATCTATTTCAATAAAAAGTCCCTCATCTAAGAGTCCGCTTCGCAGATCACGAATCTTGAATTCATTCCCAAGTGAATGACCAACCAAGGCTTTTTGATGCCCATGGATGGATTGATAACCATAATTGACATTCAATAGAATAGTAATTTTGGTTCTCTCCTGCATAGCAGTGACCAATTCCATCGGATGCATCTGGTAATTGCCGTCTCCCATCAGAATATAAACTTCTTTCTCTGCGCCTGCTAATCTCAC
>MDTD01023624.1_pt1 | contig 11451 bp, 9 predicted proteins | sample 811221 | NCBI WGS metagenome assembly MDTD01 (sample SAMN05326646, study PRJNA326480) | marine metagenome | isolation source: seawater | place: Pacific Ocean: South West | collected 2011
CGCGATGGCCGAGACCATGCGGCCCGTCCGCTTTCTCAACATGCTGCTCGGTTCCGGTCTCATCATCGTCGCACTGGTGTCCGGCGCGACCCTGCTGCAGTTGGCCGCCAGCGTGCTGGCGGGTATGCTGCTGATCGGCCTTGCGGTGCCGCGCGGGACGATCCGCAACAGCTATGGCTCCTGGGACCGGCTGATCGTCTGAGGCCGGCTGCTGCCCGGAAGGCCCGGCCCATGGAACCGTGCGGCAGCATGGGCGTTGCCGCGTAAGGAGGAATCCCATGTCCCTGCGCAGATTTCGTCGAGACCACGTCACGCGGCCCATCTTCGACTGGGCGAAAAAACAGCTTCCCTCGCTGTCCGAAACGGAACGGCAGGCGATAGATGCGGGCGAGGTCTGGTGGGATGCCGAGCTTTTTACCGGCGATCCCGACTGGCGCAAGCTCCTTGCCACCGCACCGGCCCGCCTGAGCGACAAGGAACAGGCCTTTCTGGACGGGCCGTGCGAGGAACTGTGTTCCATGCTGCACGACTGGGAGATCACGCGCGCGGGCGACCTTCCGCCGCAGGTCTGGGCCTTTCTCAAGGAGAAGCGCTTCTTCGGCATGATCATTCCGGAGAAGTATGGCGGCCTTGGCTTTTCCAACTTCGCCCATTCGCAGGTCGTGCGGCGCATTTCCACCGCGTCGATCACGGCCGGGGTCACGGTGATGGTTCCCAATTCGCTGGGGCCGGGCGAATTGCTGCTGCAATTCGGCACGCAGGAGCAGCGCGACCACTGGCTGCCGCGCCTGGCTAGTGGCGCTGACGTGCCCGCCTTCGCCCTGACCAGCGAACACGCCGGCTCCGACGCCTCGGCCATGCGCGACACGGGCGTCGTGTGCCGGGGCACGTGGAACGGCGAGGAGGTTACCGGTCTGCGGCTGAACTGGTCGAAGCGCTACATCACGCTGGGGCCGGTCGCCACCGTGCTCGGGCTGGCCTTCAAGCTACGCGATCCCGACGGCCTGCTGGGGCGCAGCGATGCGGAGGGCATCACCTGCGCCCTCATCCCCACGGACCTGCCGGGCGTGACAACCGGACGCCGGCACATTCCCTGCGGCCAGGCGTTCCAGAACGGCCCGACAACCGGCGAGGACGTATTCGTTCCGCTCGATCACATCATCGGCGGTCCTGAGAGGGCTGGCCAGGGCTGGATGATGCTCATGAGTGCGCTGGCAGCCGGGCGGGGCATCTCGCTGCCCTCGCTGTCGTCGGCGGCTGCCTCCATGTCGGCCCATGCGACGGGCGCCTATGCACGGGTGCGCGAGCAGTTCGGCATCCCCGTCGGCCGTTTCGAGGGCGTGCAGCGACGCCTGGGCCGCCTTGCCGCCAATGCCTATACGCTGGATGCCGCACGCCACCTGACCTGCGCGGGCCTCGACGAGGGCCGCAAGCTGGCGGTCATTTCCGGGATCATGAAGGCGAATGCCACGGAGCGCATGCGCGATGCCGTGGACGACGCCATGGACGTGCATGCCGGCAAGACGGTGATCGACGGGCCGAGCAACTGGCTCGGCAATTTCCACAAGGCGGTGCCGGTCGGCATCACGGTGGAAGGCGCCAACATCCTCACCCGCAACCTGATCATCTTCGGGCAGGGCGCGATCCGGTGCCATCCTTACCTGCTCGATGAAATCCTTGCGCTCGACATGGCGGAACGCGACGCGGCGCTCGATGCCTTCGACAAGGCGTTCTGGGCTCATGCGGGCCATTCGGTCAAGACGCTGTTCCGGGCGCTTGGCCGCGCCTGGACGGGCGGGATGTTTGCGCCGGCGCCGGACGCGGGCGGCGCACGGCGTTTCTACCGGCAGATGGGGCGCCATGCGGCAGCCTTCGCGCTGGTCTCCGATTTCGCGCTGCTGACGCTCGGCGGCGCGCTGAAACGCAAGGAAATGCTGTCGGCGCGTCTCGGCGATGTTCTCTCCGACCTCTACCTCGTTTCGGCGGTCCTGAAACGGTGGGAGGATGAAGGGCGGCAAGCGGCCGACCTGCCGCTGGTGGAATGGGCGGCGACGGAGGCCTTCGCGCGCATTGGCGCAAGCCTCGATGAGGTGCTCGCCAACCTTCCCAACCGTGCGGCCGCGCTTTTCCTGCGGGCCGTGACGCTGCCGGGCGGGTCGCACCGTGGTCCGTCCGACGCCCTGACACGCGAATGCGCCGAATTGCTGCTGTCACCGTCGCCCACGCGCGACCGGTTGACGGCGGGCGTGCGCGCCGTGGCCGGAAGGGGCGCGCTCGCGACGCTTGAGGAAGCCTTCGAGGCCGTGACCGCGACCGACCGGCTGCGCAGGAAGCTGCGTGAAGCCGGCATGAGTGCCGATGAGGCGATGGAGAAGGGTGTGCTGGCACCTGGCGAGGCGGACGCGCTCCGGCGGGCCGACGATCTCGTCGCGCGCGCCATTGCGGTGGACGACTTCGATCCCGCCGAGATTGGCGCCGTGCGAGAAAGGGAGGTCCATCGCGATGCGGCGGAATGAGCGGGCAAGTCCGCGGCAGGGCCGGGGTGGTGGATCGCCATGAGCACGACCGCCAAGCGCCTGGCTGAATATGTGGCCAGGCGCGACTTCAGCCGGACGGCCGAACCAACGGGAGCCGAAAGCGGGGCGGCGCAAGGCGAACCACGCTTCGTGGTGCAGAAGCATGATGCGTCACGGCTGCATTACGATTTCCGGCTGGAATGGGATGGCGTGCTGCTGAGTTGGGCGGTGACACGGGGTCCGAGCGCCGATCCCTCGGCCAAGCGGCTGGCGGTGCGCACGGAGGATCATCCGCTCGACTATGGCGATTTCGAAGGCACGATCCCGGAAGGCGAATATGGCGGCGGCACGGTCATGCTCTGGGACCAGGGGACATGGGAAGCGCAGGAGGACTTCGCCAAGGGGCTGGACGAGGGCAAGCTGAAGTTCACGCTGCATGGCGCCCGCATGAAGGGCGGCTGGGCGCTCGTTCGCATGCGCGGCAAGGAGAAGCGCGAGAACTGGCTCCTCATCAAGGAGCATGATGCGTTCGAGGAAGACGACGCGGAGGCACTGACACGGCGTTACAAGACCAGCGTTTCCAGCGGGCGAACCATGGCGGCGATCGCGAAGGGCACCCCAGCCAAGGGGAATGATGCGAAAGGGGGGCTCATGAAGGACCAATCCCGCCGGTTCGACCTCGCACGGCCGGATTTTCGCGAGCCGGAACTGGCGAGGCTGGTCGACGATGTGCCGGAAGGCGAAGACTGGCTGCACGAGGTCAAGTTCGACGGCTACCGGTGCCTGGCGGCGCTCGGCAGGCAAGGTGTGACATTGTTCAGCCGCTCCGGCCTCGGCTGGACCGGACGCTACGAGGGCCTGCCCGAGGCCTTCGAACTGCTCGACTGCCGGAACGCTCTCATCGATGGTGAGGTGGTGTCGGGTGCGAAGGGGGAGGGTTCTTCCTTCTCGTCCCTGCAACGGGATCTTGAGCAGGGAAACCCGGTGCTGTTCATGGCCTTCGACCTGCTTGAACTCAATGGCGAGGATCTGACGGGCGAGGCATTGCTGGAGCGAAAGGACATGCTCCGGGACCTGCTTGCGGGCCTGCCCGCAGATTCACCGGTGCGCTATTCCGAGCATGTGCGCGGCCATGGACAGGCGGTGTTCGAGAATGTGCGCAAGGCCGGCGGCGAGGGCATCGTCTCCAAGAAGGCTGACAGCCGCTACAAGGGAAAGCGCAGCGGCGCGTGGCTGAAGATCAAGGCCGCCCATCGCCAGGAATTCGTGGTTGCCGGCTGGTCGCCGTCCGGCAAGAAGGGCCGGCCGTTCTCCTCGCTCATCCTCGCAACCTTCGAAGAAGGCGGGCTCACCTATCGCGGCCGCGTCGGCAGCGGCTTCAGCGACGGCGACTTCGACCGGCTGACACCCATGCTCGACAGGCGCAGCCGCAAGACCGCGCCCCTCGACGGTGTTCCCCGGGAGGTCGAACGGGATGCGCGCTGGGTGACGCCGAACATCGTCGTTGAGGTGGAAATGGCGGAACTGACCGATCAGGGCATCATCCGCCACGGCGTCTTTCTCGGCTTGCGCGAGGACAAGGATGCGAAAGCCGTGAAACTGGAGAAACCGCAATAGGAAGGGCGCCATGCCGGACTATCTGGGCATTGCCATATCGCATGCGGACCGGGTCGTGTTTCCCGATGCAGGCTGCACCAAGGGAGACGTTGCCGCCTGGTACGCGGAAGCCGCCGAACGCATGCTCGCGCTTGCCGGGCGCCGGCCCGTGGCGCTGTTGCGCTGTCCGCAGGGGCGGGACGGGGACTGCTTCTTCCAGAAACATGCCGGCAAGGGTTTCCCGGCCCAGATCGATACAGTCCGTATCAAGGAAAAATCCGGCGATTCCCAAGCCTATATGGAGATCCGGCAAAGAGCCGGTTTCGTGGCCGCCGCGCAAATGGGGGCGATCGAGTTCCATATCTGGGGTTCGCGCAGCGACAGGCTGGAGAAGCCGGACAGGCTGGTCTTCGACATCGACCCCGACGAGGGACTGGCGTTCGCTGATGTGAAGCGCGCCGCCTGCGACCTGAAGGACTTTCTCGGCGAAACCGGCCTTGAGAGCCATCCGCTCGTCACGGGGGGCAAGGGGGTACATGTCATCGTGCCCTTGCGCCGCACGGTCGAATGGGAAACCGCCACGGGCTTCTGCCGCACGGTTGCGGCCCATTTTGCCAGCGCCTACCCGGACCGCTATGTCGACACCATGTCGAAGGAAAAACGCAAGGGCCGGATCTTCATCGACTGGCTTCGCAACCAGCGCGGCAACACCGCCATCGCACCCTGGTCGGTGCGCGCGCGAGCCGGCGCGCCCGTTGCGGTTCCGCTGAAATGGGACGAGTTGCAGGCCTGCGAGGCGGCCAACCGCTTCTCCATGGGCGATGCCATGGCGCGCCTGTCAAAGCCCTGCCCGCTCCTCGACGCAAAAAGACAGACGCTGTCGGCGGCCACCATCGATGCGCTGGAAGCAGCGGTGACGGGCTGACGCGGGATGGCCCTATTCGCTATCCGGGTTTCTTCCAGAACACGGGCGTCCGCTTCAGGTCCTTCCACAGGGTGCGGGCATGGGTCCAGGCGGTTTCGGCTTCCATGGCCTTGGCGCCTAGAAGACGTCCGATCGCGCGCTGGACGGCCGGATCGGCATCGGCGCCGGCCGAATCCTCCGCGAACCATGTCTCCGCCATGCGCGTGTCGTTCAGGGCGCCAAAGACATCCTGAAGCGACTTGAGGTGCGCGAGGAAGGGCGCGACCTTTTTCCGCGGGTGAAGCGGGCCGAGAAACTCGGCCGCGTAGCGCAGTTTCTTCAACTCCTTGCGCAGTTCGTGCCGCTGTTCCAGCGTCAACCGGTCGATCTTGCGGGCATGGGCGCGGGTCTTCTTCCAGCGTTTCTCCAGTTTCACGCCGGCGAGGCCGCGAACCGGCACGGCGCGCCATTTGGCCTGATCGGCATCATCCGCGGTCATCCATGGCGCGGTTTCGACCCAGACTTCGAGGTCGCGCAGAAATGCGCCTGCACGCGGACCTGAAAGTGTCCTGCGAAGGGCCCTGCGCAAGAGCGCCGCGCGGGCCTCCACGGATTTCGCCAATGCTACCGCGCCCTTGTCATCGGGCCGGACCCTTGCCAGCGGCCGCACCATTTCCGCCAGGATCACATCCACGTCGCGCACCTTGCCGGCCTCGCGGCCCAGCCATCTGGCCTCGCTGGCAAGTACCTTGCGCGTCTCGCTGTCGGTCACCTTGCCGAAGATGGACAGGGCGCTGCGCAGGCGGCGCAGGCCGATGCGCAACTGGTGCGGGCCCTCCGGATCGTCGCTTGAAAGGATCGCGCGCGCATTGGCCGAAATCTGCTCAAGGCATTCGCGCAGGACCAGCCCGGCTGCCTCGCCCGCCGTCATTGCGCGTTCGAGGCGAACGGCGCCTGCCTTGCGGACCGCCACGTCCGCGACGGCGGTGCTGTCTCCCTCGCCCGCAACACCGTTTCTCAGCCGAGGCTTCAGGTCCTGTTCCTCCATGGCCTGCTCCGGTCAACCCTGTTGCGGGCAGTTTCTTCCGCTTCCAGCCAAAAGGCAATTCGCGGACCGGGCGGCAAGGGAAGACGGATGCGCCGGCGGGATCGCGCCGGCACGTCCCTTGTCAGGCCGCGTGCTTGAGCGGATTGCCGGCAGCGGTTTCAACCAGTGCGCGGTGAAGCGCGCGGGCACCGGCTTCCTTGTCCTCCTCGGAAAGAAGGAACTGCACATCGACGCCACGTCCCGTCTCCTGGGCGGCGATGGGCGTGATGCCGGCATCGCGCAGCGCCTGCAGCCCGTTGAGCATCACGTCCTGACCGGTCAGGTCCCGGCCGATGGCAGAGACGATGGCCGCGCGGCGCGCGGTGATGCGGGCATTGGGATAACGCTCGCGCAGGTCCCGCTCGACCCGGCGCACGCCCTTCAGCGTCGCCTCCACATGGTGGACGATGGAGTTGGCGTTCGATGCCTTGGAAACGATGCGCAGGCGATGGCGTGTCAGCGCATCGAGGATGGCCGCGTCGTAGCCCTTCACGCCCACCATGTCCTGCTCGAACAGTTCGATGGAGGTGATGGTCAGACCGGTGATCATCTGCACGCCCGGCTCGCCGGCCAGATCGGCGTCGATCAGCGTGCCCGGATCATGCGGTTCGAAGGCATTGGCGACGCGCAGCGGCACGCCGGCCTGGCGCAGGGTCTTGGCCGCCTTGGGATGGATGGCTTCCATGCCCATGTTGGAAAGCTGGTCTGCCACGTCGTAGTTCGTGCGGCCGATCTTGCGCACCTTGTCCGCTCCGACAAGCTTCGGGTCGGCGCTGGAAAGGTGGAACTCCTTGTGGATGATCGCCTCGCGCGCGCCGGTCAGCGCGGCGATGGTCGCGAAGGTCACTTCCGAATAGCCCCGGTCGAATTCCTTCATCAGGCCTTCCCGGCATTGCGCATAGCCGGTGACGATGGGCAGTTCGCTGGCCAGGTCGACGTCGGCGAAGGCGGTTTCGATGCGTTCGTGCAGGTCCGGCTGGGATTCGTCCCGCCAGCCGGTCAGATCGACCAGGCGCGCATTGACGCCATGGCGGCGCAACAGGATCGCCAGGTTGTTGGCGGAGTGGGCCTCGCCGAGGGCGGCAAGCAGTTCGCGCGTCGTCTGCATGTGCTCGGTCAGCTGGAAGTGCCCGTAGGAACACAGGCGCTGAAGGTCGATCAGGCAGCCGCGCGCGCCCTCGATGCGTTCGCGCACGAATTCGTCAGCCGCCTGGCGGTCGGCCGCATGGTCGAACAGGCCGGCATTGATCTCCAGCATGGCGCGCGCCGTCTGCGACAGCGCATCCATCCAGCCGTGGTGGTTGTCGGCGCTGGCAAAGAGCGCGTAGACACCCAGTTCGCCGGATTTCTTGTGTTCCAGCAGGCGGTCGGTGATGCCGCCAAAGGCGGAAACGACGAAAACACGCTGGTAGAGGTCCGCGCCGGTGCGCTCGCCGACCAGGATCGTGCCCAGCAGTTCGCGCAGCCTGCTCATGGAGGTGCCGCCGATTTTCTCGACGGTGTGCGCGCATCGCAGCGGCTTCTCGTCCCGCGATGCGTCCTGGCTGTTTTTATCAGCCTTTGTCATTGGTCATTTACTCCTCTCAGGCCAACGGGCCCGATGCGATTTCAAGCGGAAGGGCTTCGCCTCGGGCCGCCAGGAAGTCCGGCCGCGGTTTCGAGGCCGCGTATGGATCGCGCAGCGCGTTGGAGACCGCGTTGAACACGAAGAAGGCGTTGGACCGGGCAAACGGCGTGATGTTGGAATTGGACCCGTGCATGGTGTTGCAGTCGAAAAGCACCAGCGTGCCCGCCGGGCCGGTCGCGCTCTCGATGCCATTCTCGCGGGCCAGCCGGCTCAATGCCTCATGCGAGGGCGTGCCGACCTCCTGCGCCTTCAGCGAGGTCTTGTGGTTGTCGTCCGGCGTCTCGCCCGCGCAGCCGATGAAGGTCTTGTGCGAACCCGGCATCAGCATCAGCGCGCCGTTGTTGGGATCGTTGTCGGTCAACAGCAGCGAGGCCGAGACCGCGCGCATGCGCGGCATGCCGTCCTCGGCGTGCCAGGTCTCGAAATCGGAATGCCAGTAGAATTCCTTGCCCGTGAAGCCCGGCTTGTAGTTCAGCCGCGACTGGTGGATGTAGACCTCGTCACCCAGCAGGAAGCGGGCGATTCCGGCCAGGCGCCGGTCGCGGGCCAGCCGGTCGAAGATCACGCTCTGCTCGGGCAGCTTGAAGATGGTGCGCACCGCATCGTCGCTGTCAGGCTCGGTGATGACCGTGTCCTGCATCAGCGTGCGCCCGCCCTCGCGAAGGCCCTTTGCTTCGGCCTGCAAGGCCTTCACTTCCTCGGGCGTGAACAGGTTTTCGAGCACGAGAAAGCCGTTGCGCTCGAAGCTGTCGGCCTGCTGGGCGGTCAGCGGAGCGTCGGGGCGCCACTGGCTCCAGACCGTGCGGTCGTGCCGCTCGCTCCAGGTCTCCTCCGGCAGGCGCGTGGGGTAGGCGTCGGTTGTGTTGCGTTCGGGGTTCTGCATGAGATTCATTGCTCTCTCCCGTCCTTGTTCGTGTTGGTTGGCGTTTGTTCCGGCGCCCCGTTTCAGGCCTCCTCGGCCACGAGGGCGTAGGATCCGTCGTCCTGGTGCACTTCCTGACCGGTGACCGGCGGATTGAACACGCAGGCCATGATCATTTCCTCGTCGGCGCGCAGGATGTGGTTGTCATGCTTGTCGAGCGCATACATGACACCCGGCCGGATCTGGTGAACCTCGCCGGTGGCAATGTCCTCGATGGAACCGGACCCGGAGATGCAATAGACGGATTCAAGGTGGTTCTTGTAATGGAAGTTCAGTTCGCCACCGGCATGGATGGTGGTGATGTGAAAGCTGAATCCCATCTTGTCACCGGCAAGAAGCAGGCGCACGCTCTCCCACCCGTCCGACACGACGTGGCGTTCGGTATTCCTTGCCTTGTTCAGGTCACGCACGATCATTCTTCTTCACTCCGCTGCAATGGTCTTGGGTTGGATGACGGTTGCGACGGCCGCCTCGAGGATGTCGAGCCCGCGTTCGAGCCGTTCACGTTCGATGGTCAGGGGCGCCAGGATCTTGACGACTTCGTCGAAGGCGCCCGACGTCTCGATGATCAGGCCGTTGCGGAAGCATTCCGCGCAGATGTCCGAGGCGCGCTCGCCGCTGCCAACGTCGACGCCCTGCATCATGCCGCGGCCCTTGACGCGCGCGCCCGGCACGCGGCCTGCGATACGGCTCAGCCGCTTGCCCAGAAGGTCGGCCTTGCCGGCGATCTCTTCCTGGAAGGCGCCGTCGGCCCAGAATTTTTCCAGCGCCACGCGCGCGGTCACGAAGGCATGGTTGTTGCCGCGGAAGGTGCCGTTGTGCTCGGCCGGACCGAAAATGTCGTGCTCAGGGCGGATCAGCACGGCAGCCAGCGGCAGGCCGTAGCCAGACAGTGATTTGGCCATGGTGACGATATCCGGCATGATGCCGAAATCCTCGAAGCTGAAGAAGGTTCCCGTGCGTCCGCATCCGGCCTGGATGTCGTCGACGATGAAGAGGGCGCCATTGTCGCGGGCGATCCTTTCGATACGGCGCACCCATTCCGGCGAGGCGGCATTCAGCCCGCCCTCGCCCTGGACCGTTTCCAGGATAATGGCTGCCGGTGCGTCGATGCCGCCGGAAGGATCGGAGAGCATCTGTTCCAGAAGGGCCGCGGAATCGGCATCCTGGTCGAGAAAGCCGTCAAAGGGCATGCGGGTGACATCGGGCAGGGTTACGCCCGCGCCACCGCGATGATAGCCATTGCCGGTGGCCGCCAGGGCGCCGTTGGTGACGCCGTGGAAGCCGTTGGTGAAGGCGATCACATTGGTGCGGCCGGTCACCTTGCGGGCCAGCTTGAGAGCCGCCTCGACGGCATTGGCGCCGGTCGGGCCGCAGAACATCACCTTGTGGTCCATGCGGCGCGGCTTGAGGACGATGTGCTCGAATGCTTCGAGGAAATCGGCCTTTGCGCCGGTATGCATGTCGAGACCGTGGGTCACACCGTCACCGGCGACATAATCAACCAGCGCGGCCTTCATGTCGGGATCGTTGTGGCCGTAGTTGAGCGACGAGCAGCCGGCCAGGAAATCAATGTATTCGCGGCCGTCCGCATCGGTCAGCGTCGCGTTGCGGCCGGTCTCGAAGACGACAGGGAAGCTGCGGCAATAGCTGCGAACAGCCGATTCGCGTCGGGAAAAAATGGTCGTGTCGTCCGTCGTGGCGGAAGTCATGGGAACCTCTTTTCAGGTTTGTTGTCTTTGTCTTCGCGCAGGTGGCGAAATCAGGCGGCGGCGCGCCTTGCATCCGGGAAGCGGATGGTCACCATGTGCTCGGTGTCGTGGCGGCCGTCGAAATGATCGTCCCGCCGGAAGTGCGGGCGGTCGCTGAGCCTGCCGCCGCGGCTGCGGGCCAGGGACGAAAACAGCGCCCAGCTTGCCTCGTTGTCCGGCGTGATGGTGGTCTGCAGACGGACGACATCCTTGCAGGCGTCGCGGTCAAGCAGATGATTCAGCATGCGCTTGCCCAAGCCCTGGCCCTGGGCCAACGGCGAGACGGCAACCTGCCAGACAAAGAGCGTTTCGGGATTGTCGGGCAGGCGATAGGCAGAGATCCATCCGACCAGCTTGCCGTCGGCACGGGTGGCCGCAACGCATGTTTCGGCAAAATGGTCGCACTGGATCAGGTTGCAATAGCGGGAGTTGACGTCCAGCGGTTCGCAGGCCCTGACAAGTTCCCAGACGTCGCTGCCGTCCTCGCGGGTGGGCTCGCGAAAGGTGATGGTGTCTTTTCGTTTCAGTGCTTCAACGGGTTTCATTGGTCTCCGAAATGCCTGTTCAATGTGCTGCGGATATTATGATTATCGAACTATATGACAACCGCTGATGCCAAAAAAAGTTCTAAAAAACACATAAATTATTGAAATCGATATGGAAAAATGCAATATGATATGTTTTGCAAATCAAAATGGTTTTTCCCATCTGAACAACCGGAAGGGGTGGCATGGAAGACAGGGTACAGGCATCGCTGATCGCGTTGAGGCGTATTCTCCGGGCAACGGAATTCAACGCCCGCGCGCTGGCCAAGGCGACCGGGCTGACGGTGCCGCAGCTCATCGTGCTGGAAATCGTCGCGCGCAATGACCGCGTGGCCCCGAAGGCGATCGCCGCCCAGGCCGGCGTCGGTCAGGCGACGGCGACGACGCTGATCGACAAGCTGGAGCGGCGCGGCCTGGTGTCACGAACGCGCGGCCAGCGCGACAAGCGAATCGTCTGGGTGAGCGTGACGGAGGAGGGGCGGGCCGTCTTGGCGGCGGCGCCG
>MDTD01082585.1_pt1 | contig 11451 bp, 13 predicted proteins | sample 811221 | NCBI WGS metagenome assembly MDTD01 (sample SAMN05326646, study PRJNA326480) | marine metagenome | isolation source: seawater | place: Pacific Ocean: South West | collected 2011
ATTTTGATTGCGGTGCTACTATTAGTCCGCGATGGGGTGGTGTCTTCGACAGCCCATGCTTTAGCTTGGGGTGTTTGTTTGTCCGGAGTAATTCAATTTCTTTGGCTAGTGTTTGCTTGTCATCGGGCTGGATTATTGTTTAGGCTGCCATATCCCAAGCTTTCTCCAGAAGTAAAAAGGTTGCTTAGATTGATGCTACCAGGAGTAATTGGGGCTGGTGTGGTTCATATCAATTTAGTTGTGGACGTAATACTAGCTACTTTTTTAGCCGAAGGGTCTGTTTCCTGGCTTTACTATGCAGATAGAATTAACCAGTTCCCCCTTGGCGTTGTTGGCGTTGCCATCGGTGTAGCTCTTTTGCCTGCTCTCAGCCGGAACATTGCTGAAGGGAAATTAGAGCTCGCAATTAGTGTTCAGAACAGGGCGATAGAACTTTGTTTGGTACTCTGTATACCGGCTTCAGCCGCTTTTTTGGTGCTGGCTGAGCCAATAGCAGTGGTTTTATTTCAACGTGGCGAATTTATGACAATTGATTCAAAGGCTACGGCACAGGCCCTCACTGCTTTTGCTTTTGGGCTACCAGCTTTTGTTTTGATAAAAGCGTTTTCCCCCGGATTTTTTGCTCGTAAAGATACTATAACACCAGTAAAGATCGCCGCTATTTCTATGATCCTAAACGTTATCGTCGCAGTTTTTTTAATGCAATTTCTCGCACACGTAGGGATTGCGCTTGCAACGTCATTAACGGCTTGGATAAATGTTTTTGCACTCGCAGCCGTGCTCATACGGCGTGGTTACTTCCGTTTTGATATTAATCTGTTGGCTAGGTTGCCCCGGATTGTGTTTTCGACTGCATTAATGGCTGCGGGTTTAATGGTCGGGGTTGATGCTTTATCAAGTCCTCTTGCTGGTAGCGAGTTAAGTCGCTCAAGCACCCTCTTGGGTCTCATTATTTGTGGAGGGAGCATTTATTTGGTAACTATTCAAGTTACGGGGGCATTTAGGTTTTCAGATTTTCGAAATAGAAAAGGGCAAGGTTGATTTGGCGTTTCTAACGTAACCATCCGTTATAGCGTCGTTACTTTGTAGTTTATTTCATGGTTCGATTAAGCGATCTATCAAAAGGTGAAGCAGAGAATTTACTGCGGCTGCCATGTCCGCAGTTCGATGAATCACCACTTTCTGTTGCTCCAGATTTAAAGGCTGCGCGAGTTGCGCTTGTAACTACGGCTGGCATCTCAATGAAGGATGATGAAGCGTTCGCAGCTGGGTCTGGTGACTATCGCGCTATTCCGAGCACTGCCGATGCCAGTGATATAATAATGAGCCATGTATCAGTAAACTACGATCGTAGCGGCTTTGTCCAAGACCTGAACACTGTTTTTCCAATTGATCGACTTCGAGAATTAGAGGAGGCGGGGACAATAGGGTCAATTGCGTCATCACATTACTCCTTTATGGGTGCGACTGAACCGAAAGCAATGGAGAAGAGCGCCAAGAATTTGATGGTTATGCTAAAAGAAGATCAGGTGAATGCTGTTTTTCTAACACCGGTATGACCGAATTGTACGCGTGCCGTCGGCGGGTTAGCAAGATATATTGAAGAAAAAGGAATTTCAACAGTTCTAATTAGCCTTGTGCGTGAACATACGGAAAAAATAAATCCTCCCCGTGCTCTGTGGGTTCCGTTTCAATTGGGAAGGCCAATGGGGGTTCCGGATTCGCCTGGTCTGCAGCGCCGTGTGCTTGAGGCCGGTCTAGGCCTTTTGGTGCGCACGGATGTGCCGGTTTTAGAGAATTTTTTGGATCAGGATTATAGGGAAGTAATTGAGAAAACTGTTCGCTGGTCGTGTCCGGTGAACCTTCCGCCGCGCACAAGTTGGACGAAATATCCTAGCAAAGCATTAGCCAAGGAAATATCTTTGCTTTTACCATGCCGAGTTTCAAATAACGCAAAAACAGGGCGAACAGTATTTGGGGTTAGCGGTCTTGATATACATGAGATTGCTTCTTTCATAGACAGTTTTATTGCTGACGAGAAAATGACTCGTCCGGGAGAAGATAAGTCATTGGCGAAAATGCTAAAATTCGCAGCCGATGACTTGAAGGTCTGGTACTACGAAGCCGCTAGCTTGCAACCAGGAACGATTAGCAAAGAAATATCTGAATGGTTTTGGTGTGAAACAGCAGCTGGCGAAACCTTGCTTCAACTTGCATCTTTGATGGAGATGTCGAATGAAAAGCAATTGACAATAACTGGGACAAAGGGAATTGTTCCTAGAGATTTCCAACACTTAATTGCTCGGGTTAAGGATTAATTTGATGGTTCGATTAAAAGACATTCCCGAACTTGACGCCCAGCATTTGCGTGAAAAAGAGTGCCCTGTTTTTGATAACAAGCCATTTATTTCCGGGCCTGCACTAGAGGACCGTAGAGTGGCGATTGTTACAACAGCCGGGCTTCACAGGCGCGAGGACAAAAATTTTTTCCTACAGGACACGGGATACAGAGTAATTCCTGGGGATATAGATCTAAACGATATCGTAATGACCCATACTTCCGTCAATTATGATCGTACCGGTTTCCAGCAAGATATTAACGTTGTTTTCCCACTTGATAGGTTGCGAGAACTTGAGGCCACGGGAAAAATCGGATCTATTGGTAGGTTTCACTATTCCTTGATGGGGGCAGGATGGCTTCCGCATGAAATTAAGCCCACTTGTGATGAGCTTGCAGGTTTGCTTCGTGAAGACAATGTGAATGCAGTCTTACTAGTGCCGGTTTGACCAAACTGTACCCGCGCGGTCGGCGCGGTTGGGCACTACATTGAGGAAAAGGGACTGGCGACTGCCGGCATTAGTCTAGTGCGCGAAAATACAGAACGCATCCGGCCACCAAGAGCGCTTTGGGTGCCATTTGAGCTTGGTCGGCCATTTGGAGCCCCAAATGAGCCTGAATTTCAGACCAAAGTACTCTCATCACTTTTGTCTCTCCTGGAGCGCACAGATGGACCGGTTGTCTTGGAAGATTTCGATGAAGATCCACCCGGAGGTCATTCTTTTGAACAAAGGGGGGTCTTTTGTCCGGTCGGTTTCCCAAAGCCAGCAGTTGAAGGTGACACCGAAGCGCTAAGAGAGATTTTTTCTGAAATTGATTTTCTGAAACCCTGGTATAATCTCTCGCTCGATGAACGAGGGAGGACAACCTTTGGGCTTTCTGGGTTAGGCATCAAAGAAGCGGCAGAATTCTTGGCTGAGTTTCTTGAAGGAACTCCAAAAAACCCCCGGGAAGATATGACATTGGGTGAGGTTTTTCGCTTTACTTGTGAGGATGTTAAGATGTGGTATCTTGAGGCTGCTGCGGCAAAGTCCGATGTTCAAAACAGCCGGTCAGCAGCCGATTGGTTTTGGGGAGAAACAAATGCAGGTAAACTGTTTCTTGATCTGCATCCAAAATGCATCAAGCATGAGGATGAAGGTATTAGGCATGTTGGTAAAACACAACTTGTGCCAAGGGCACAAGAGCACAGGTTTGATGACTAAAATTTAACTTATGTGACTTTTGCGCATAGTTTCGTAGGGTCAACCAAGTTGTAATACAATACATCATATTAACACCTAAGAGCCGAAAGCTGTGAAAATGAAACTGATATTTTCAGGCATCCAGCCAACTGGAAATCTTCATATTGGTAATTATCTAGGTGCAGTTCGTAATTGGGTTGCCTTGCAGGAAAGATTTAAATGTATTTTCTGCATTGTTGATATGCACGCCATAACGGTCTGGCAGGATCCGGGCATGCTTGCTGAAAACACCCGAGAAGTGGCGGCGGCTTTAATTGCTGCCGGTATTGATCCAAGAACGCAAATTCTTTTTAATCAAAGTCGCAACCCGGATCACGCGAACCTCTCTTGGATACTTAATTGTGTCGCAAGATTGGGGTGGCTCAATAGAATGACACAATTCAAGGAGAAGGCTGGAAAAAATCGAGAAAATGCCTCGGTAGGGTTGTATACATATCCTAATCTTATGGCTGCCGATATCTTAGTCTATCAAGCTACTCATGTTCCCGTGGGACAAGATCAGAAACAACATTTAGAATTGGCGCGTGACATTGCTCAAAAATTCAATAGCGACTATGGGGCTGATATTTTTCCGCTACCAGAACCACTGATCACGGGTGTGGCAACAAGGGTTATGTCACTTCGAGACGGTGCCAGTAAGATGTCCAAATCAGACCCCTCAGATTTGAGTCGTATAAACTTGAGTGATAGAGCAGATGCGGTTGCTCAAAAAATTCGCAAAGCAAAGACTGATTCAAATCCGTTACCTGATTCTATTGAGGCTCTGTCAGGGAGGCCAGAAGCCGACAACTTGATAAGCATCTATGCGGCATTTGCAGGCATTAGTAGAGAGGATTCTATGTCAATTAACTCCGGCAAACAATTTTCTAACTTTAAGAGGGATTTGACTGACCTTGCAGTATCTGTCCTCGAGCCGATCAATAACGAAATGAGAAAGCTTCTCTCAGAACCAGAGTACATTGACGGAATTCTTGCTAATGGAAGCGAGCGCGCGATAGATATTTCGAGACCAGTGATGGAAAAGGTTTTCCAAGCGGTGGGATTTCGGTCTTATTAAACGGTTGAGGTTTGTGCTTGACCCCGCCACGCGGAAAGCCCATTTCTTGTTCAGGACAATCCAACCTAAACTCGAAAGCTAAAAACGCTTAAGGAGATGAAATATGTTCATTCAGACCGAAGAAACTCCCAATCCGGCAACGATGAAATTTTTGCCTGGGCGAGACGTTATCAAGAGTGGCACTGCTGATTTTAAGACGATTGTCGATGCTGAAGAGAAATCACCCTTGGCCTTACGGTTATTTAACATTGACGGGATTGAAGGCGTTTTTTTGGGTTCAGACTTCATAACGGTTACAAAAAGCGACTCAAAGGAGTGGCACGTCCTTAAGCCTTCAGTTCTCGGCGCAATTATGGAGCACTTTACGGCAGGCTTGCCTATCTTAACTGAAAGCGCGCTTTCGCAAGATCAGGCTGATGTTGCGGAAACATCGGGAGATAATTTAGAGATCGTGGGACAAATTAAGGAGTTGATAGACACAAGAGTGCGCCCAGCGGTAGCTATGGATGGTGGAGACATTGTATTCGACAGTTTTGATGGCGGGATTGTCTACCTTCAGATGCAGGGTGCATGTGCTGGGTGTCCAAGTTCAACAGCTACCTTGAAAATGGGAATTGAAAATATGTTAAAGCATTACATTCCAGAGGTAGTAGAAGTGAGAGCTGTTGGTTTTTAAGTAATATTTTCTGCCAGCGATGTTTTCTACTTTGGAAGATAGTATTGCATTCCAAACCAACGCCAGCGGCCGTCCTCAGCCGGAATGGTACAATTAATGCGAGAACGTCCTCTTGCAAACCGTACGGGGAATCGGATTTCTACTCGGCTTGAACCAAGCCTTTGTGTTTTCATCTTGCCAAACTTTGAGTGGTAGCATGCTAAGCCGGCGAGATCAGTAACTTCTGGTAGAATGGTAAAACCTATATTTGGTGGGTTTTTGTCGGGTGATAATAATGGATTACTTGGCGTGAGGTCGACAACTGGCAATGCTATTGCGTTTACAACCGTTTTAAATCTATCAAGATCACCGTAGGCATCTGTCAAAGAAAAGCGCGGCAGGTAATACCGATAGGTTTTTCGGTGCAGGACGCCAGAGTGTTGACCAAAGCCTGCTTTGTAACCCTCCGCTTGCACTACTTTCTGCGCTGATTCACTGGCGAGTCCGTAGGGAAATGCAAAAGCTATCGGCGTTACGCCAAGATTTTTGAAAATGAGAGCTCGGGCAGTTTCAATTTCAGCCCTTACTTCCTTCCGTGTAAGCGTTGCGAGGCGCCTCTGACTATGTGCTTTCAATCCAATTGAAACGCCTTCTTTAGTCAGGGTTCTAATTTGAGGCCAGTTCAGGTAGCCCTTTTTCTCAGAGTTGATAGGTTGAGTTGTTAAAAAAAGCGTTGCTGGCAGGCCTGCTTCTTTAAGCAATGGCCAAGCAGTGCTTAGGAACGAATCATATGCATCATCGATTGTAATAACAACCGAACGTTTCGGCAGCGATATGCCTATATCTAGATGTTTAATTAGCTGGGCCAGCGACAAGACGGAGTATTTACCTGACGATAGCTCTTTGACGTGGTCAGAAAAGCTATCTTTACTTAGTGAAGTTTCAGATTGAACGGGATTTGAAAACCTGTGGTAAAGAAGAATAACCGCAGAATTCGAAGCAAGGACATTTGATGACGCGATATATGAGGTTGCTCCAATTAAAACCGAATACAATAGTCCCTGAATGAGTTTGGTTTTAATTTTTCTTAAAAAATCCATTATCGATACCAATCAACAAAAAAATCTGTTTAAACCCTTGTGTCAAGTTTAAAATATTAAAGGTTAACTTTGAGTTATGGGACATTTTTAAGTTTGGATAAATCCAAAAAAATTCTTGTCTTTGATACTTCTGCAAATGCCTGCTCAGCAGCGCTCTGGGCTAATGGGGAAGTAGCTTGTTCGTGTTTTCAGGTAATGTCACGTGGCCATTCTGAGGCTCTTGTCCCTATGATAGAGGAAGTTTTTGAAAAATACGACGCTTGTGATATTGATGTCGGTGGTTTAAGTGCGATTGCTGTAACAATTGGGCCTGGCGCCTTTACGGGAATACGTATCGGGCTTGCAACCGCTAGAGCCTTAGCATTACCTCGTCGACTACCCGTTATCGGTTTGACAAACTTTGATGTTGTTTTCTGGCAGGCACCTAAAGTCAAAGGATTGACGTTAGTTGTACTTGAAACCAAGCGGGAGGACTTTTATGTGCAGGTCTTTTCAGAAAATAAAGAGGCAGTTCAGGGTCCAATGGCGTTGACAGCGGAAGAAATCCAGACAAGATTGCCAGCTGAGGCCATTACCCTGGTTGGTGATGGAGCAGAACGCTTAGATCAAGAACTGGTTGAGTCTGGGCGAAAGCCCTCGCGCCTTTTCAGCGATGTGAAACCGGTAGCTACGGAATTTGCCGAATTAGCTAGCAAGCGCCTCGACAGTGGCATTTACGCCGACCCTGAACCATTGTACTTGCGAGCGCCCAGTGTAACTAGTTCGGCCAGAAAGTAATGGTTCTGTGTCAGGTATAATAGTGACCCGTTCTGAGCAAGCATCCTGGCCGGCTTTAGCTGATATCTACCGTGAATGTTTTGATGAACCCTGGCCTCTTGTATCCATTGAAAATCTGCTCCGGCCTCCGGGGTGCTGGGCTCTGCTGGCAGAGATTTCAGATAGGGATATAATAATACCTGCCGGTTTTGCGCTGGCGCGAGTTGTTCATGATGAGGCTGAAGTTCTAAGCCTCGGAGTTTCGCCCAGGTTTCGCCGGCGCGGTGTAGCAAAATCTTTAATGCAAACGTTGTTGTGTCGTGCGCGGGAAAAATGTGCAGCTTCTCTGTATTTGGAAGTTGGATTGGATAACAACGCTGCTCTAACCTTTTACAAGAAGATGAATTTCAAAACGATCGCTCGCCGTAAGGGTTACTATCGACGCGCTGACCGTTCCCAAGTTGACGCTTTAGTGATGAAAATAGTTCTATGAAATTAGATTGTTGTGTATGGTATTAAAAAAGTAACGATTCTTTGATGTTTGAAGTCTTTGATTGTTACAACGATAATTAGTAATATTTCTTGGTGATTAGTAATATTTTTTAGGCTATAGTCTTTAATACGATACATTAAGTCGAAAGTTCAATAATTCGGCAAAACACGTTGTTCGGTATTTGGCCGACGGCAACCACGCAAGTGGTAATAACAAAAACAGGGGCAAACAAAGATGACCGAGTCTTCGGCCACCGAAGTAAAGCGGGAAGATCTTCTAGGTTATACTTCGGAGATTGTAGCTGCGCATGTGTCAAATAACACTGTGGCAATTTCGGACCTTCCGGGATTGATTGAACAAATATACAGGACACTGGCGTCGATTGGTGGGGTCGATGTAAGCGCTGGCGACCGTCCAACACCTGCGGTTCCGCTTAAAAAATCAATTACACCAGATTATATTGTTTGTTTGGAAGATGGTAAAAAACTAAAGATGCTCAAACGGCATCTCAAAACGGCATATAACATGACTCCGGAAGAGTATAGAGAGCGTTGGGGTTTATCTCCAGATTATCCAATGGTGGCCCCAAATTATGCAAAACAGCGTAGTCGTTTAGCGAAAGAAATTGGTCTTGGTACCAGATCACGTAGGCGAATAGGGATGTAGGAAGATATTTTTCGCATCGCGCACCAGTTCCTTGTGCGCATATGCGGTTTGCCGGCCACCTTTAGATAGGGTTGGTCGATATTCGAAGAGTAGGAAGCCCATGGGCGCACCAATTGAGCGGCTCTGCGAGGAAAAGGGCCTTAAAATGACCGGACAGCGACGGATAATCGCGCGAGTATTGGCGGAATCAGACGATCATCCCAATGTTGACCAAGTTTTTTCTAGAGCGTCCGAAGTGGACCCAAGGATAAGTCTGGCTACTGTTTACCGAACAGTCCGGTTATTTGAGGAATCGGGAATAGTTACACGTCGTGATTTTGGTGATGGTAAGGCGCGTTACGAGGAGTCATCAGATGACCACCACGACCACTTAATTGATGTAGAAAGCGGTGAAGTGTTTTGTTTTCATGACGCTGCTATGGAAAAACTTCGCGAGAAACTGGCTAAATCTTTGGGCTACGAGCTCGTTGATCACCGCTTAGAATTGTATGCGAGGCCGATCAAGACTAAAAAATAGAGGGCATTAGGCAAAATTTTTCATAAAATGACAACATTGCATAGCCTTCGCTAGGGTAGTTTGAAATTACCGTTGTAAGATGACCCAATCCATTTCCCAGTCCATTCTCAATGCTTCTTCTGCAACCTACAAGAGTTGCTCTTCTGATTTTGAGATCGTAAAGGGAACTCTTTCGGTCAGATTAGCGCGCGATATGAGGGAAATAGATGCTGCGCTCGCGCTGCGCTACCGGATCTTTTATGAAGAAATGCAAGCGCGCCCTACAAAGGAAATGGCTATGCGGGAGCGGGACTTTGACAAATATGATAACTTTGCTGATCACTTACTGGTATTTGATAGTGAATTGGGGCGGGGTCCTGAGTCGGTTGTTGGAACTTATCGTCTCATTCGCCGAAGTGCTGCAAAATCATGCGGCGGATTCTATTCGGCAAATGAATACGACATTAACGTCTTAACTAGATTGCCCGACGAGATTCTTGAGTTAGGCAGATCTTGTGTTAATGCTGATTATCGTGACAGGAGAGTAATCAACCTTTTGTGGGAAGGGATAACCGCTTATTGTGTTGCTCATGATATCCGATTTTTGTTCGGGTGTGGAAGTATCCCTGGTTGTGACCCGGCCGCTCTCAAAATTCCACTGTCGTACCTTTATCATTATCATTTGGCACCTGAGGAAATACGGCCGCGCGCCCTACCTCAACGGCATGTAGAAATGAACCAAAGGTTGATCGGGGACATTGATCAAAGGATAGGCCTCAAATCGGTGCCGCCGCTGATTAAAGGTTATCTAAGGATAGGGGGATTCGTGGGGGATGGGGCAGTTATTGACGAGCAATTTCAGACAACGGATGTTTGTATTGTTGTCCAGACTAAACTTATCACAGAGAAATATGCTCGATATTTCGAACGTCGTGGCTCTAATTTTCAGGCGATATAGACGAGGAGGAAAAGACATTTATGGCAACGTCTCATCTCCTTGCGCTGCGGCGATCAGTAACTCTTTTAGCCATCTTTGCCATTATTGTACTCGTTCAAGGGCCATTGCGAATCATCGGTTTTCGCTCGGGTTATAGGTTGGGTCACACTTGGCATAAGTTATGTCGTTGGGCGATCGGGATGGAAGTACGCTATCACGGAAGCATATCGTTGGAATCGCCAACTTTTTTTGTTGCTAATCACACATCATACCTTGATATCCCCGCGTTAGGCTCTCTAATTGATGCTACTTTTATTGCTAAATCAGAGATCAAAAATTGGCCAATGTTTGGACTATTATGCAGCCTTCAGCGAACAATTTTCATAGATCGAGACTGGCGTAAAGCATTGGTACAACGAAAACAGCTATACAAGCGGTTGGATGATGGAGATAGCCTAATTCTGTTCCCCGAGGGAACCAGTAACAACGGAACATTCACACGCCAATTCAAGAGCGCTCTTTTCAGCGCTGCCGACTGGAATTTGAACGGCTCGGGTCTCGCAGTACAACCGATTACTATTGCCTACACGAGACTTAATGGTATAGCGATTGGTCGTCGCCTGCGCCCTCTCTTCGCTTGGTATGGCGACATGGTCATGTTTAACCACTTTTGGACACTTTTGGGTTCAGGAAGTCTTGGTGTGGATATTATTTTTCATCCTCCCGTCCGGTTTAGGAGTTTTGCCTCGCGCAAGGAACTTTCTGAACATTGTGAACAAAAAGTGTCTAACGGCCTTTCGGATGCGCTGTCTGGGAGGGTTTAGTTTACGCGTTGGTTGCTGGTGTGCGGCTCTTTTTTTGCAAATGTCTTACGATAAGGTTTGTTGCAAGACAATGTTACATGTGAAAGTCTGCGAGTTTTATAGTATGAAGCCTGCTACGGTAACTTGATTTAAATTCGGAAGTAACTTGATTATCATGCGCCCCGCCCCGAACGTTTGGTATATGATAAGTATTATTTGTGGCGCATGTCTGGTGGGGGTTTGAACTTGGGAAAATCGGTTTTCATCAAAACCTATGGCTGCCAAATGAATGTCTACGACTCTGATAGGATGGTAGATTTGTTGGGGCCTGCAGGTTATTCGAAAACTGAGCATTTGAGTAGTGCCGACCTCATAATATTGAATACCTGTCACATTCGTGAAAAGGCGGAGGAAAAAGTTTATTCAGAGCTTGGGCGGCTTACAAAGTTAAAAACAAAGAGGAAAGAGCAGGGCTCAAAAATACTGATTGCTGTCGCGGGTTGTGTGGCTCAGGCCGAGGGCCAGCGAATACTTGAGCGGGCGCCAACTGTGGATTTAGTATTTGGCCCGCAAACCTATCACCGATTGCCGTTTATGGTCCAAAACGCCATGGCAGGCGGCAAACGCATTGTAGATACAGAGTTCCCTGTCGAAGATAAGTTTGACTATCTCACTGAGGGAAGCCAACAGAATGGCCCATCGAAATTCCTCACAATACAAGAGGGATGTGACAGATTCTGCACTTTTTGCGTTGTTCCGTACACTCGTGGTGCAGAGCAGTCTCGCTCAGCAGTTTCAATTGCGAAGGAGGCTCGTCGTTTGGTAGCCGATGGCGCACGTGAAATTACTCTTTTGGGACAGAATGTAAATGCTTGGCACGGAGAGTCCCCATCCGGGGGAGAATGG
>MDTD01066807.1_pt1 | contig 11450 bp, 6 predicted proteins | sample 811221 | NCBI WGS metagenome assembly MDTD01 (sample SAMN05326646, study PRJNA326480) | marine metagenome | isolation source: seawater | place: Pacific Ocean: South West | collected 2011
CCATCTCGCCAGAGGCGTAGGCATCAGTAGCCTCTCGAGGAGCTTGTGACCGCACTGAAGGGTTCCTACCAAGAAGCTAGGCTGGCATGTGCCAGTGATCTCTTCAGAGACCAGCTCCAAGGTACGGATGCCTAAAAAAGACGAGATGGCTGGAGTGAATTGTGAAAGAACAGATCGGGCCCCCGGGCGTTGGACACACGTCACCTGTTTAGGCGAGAGGTTTACGCCGCTTGTGGGAGGACCGCGATTAACTGTTTAGTCGGTGGTTTACTGGAGAAGCCGCAGGGCGAGACTTGGTATCTGGTTGGCACTAGACAACATAGATATCGCTGACTGCTGCAAGACCTGTGACGATGCGAAGGTCGCTGATTCGGCTGCAATGTCCGCGTCGCGGATAATGCTGACAGAATCATTCACATTTTCGATCGTGATACCCAAATTGGTTCGGGCGTTCGAGATCTTGTTCAACGTCGCACCTAGCTGTGCTCTGTCAACCGCAAGGGTGTCTAAAGCTGTATCGAGCGAGGTGATTGCGGACTGAGACAAGGCCAGAGTCGACACGTTGACCGGTCCAAGACCAAGGGATGTTGCATCCTGACTTGGCATCAGAATCGTAATGCGGTCATTGGCCGTATTTCGAGTTCCGATTTGGAAGGTCATGGTTCCCGCCGAACCTGCTGTACCGTCGAGCAGATGCTGCCCGTTGTATTCAGTTACGGAGGAGACCCGATCAATCTCGTCTTTGAGAGCTGAGAATTCAGTGTTGAGGTAAGCACGCTCTTTATCTGTAAGAGCATCACTCGCCGCCTGCACACTAAGCTCGCGCATTCGAACCAGAATATCTGAGAGATTCTGATAAGCGCCTTCAGCAGTTTGCAGAATTGCGATGGCATCGTTTGCGTTGCGACTTGCTTGATTGTAGCCCTTAAGCTGCGCTCTTAAGCCCGTCGCGACGGCCATACCTGCCGCGTCATCCGCTGCTGAATTCAATCTCAATCCAGAGGATAGTCGTTGAATTGCTTTTCTTTGAGTTGATAAAGAACCACGAAGATTTTTCTGGGCTGTAATCGCCCCGATATTCGTAATAATTGCTAATGGGGTTGCCATTATCCTGACTCCTTACACAAAACGCATGGGACCGCGCCTTCTGTTCCGGAGTTGGAACGTGACTTGTTAGCTATGTAGAAGGTTTTGAGTGTCTGTCCTCGTTGCCTTCGCATTGGATTACGGGGCCTTCCGGGATTTGCTTAAGGAGCTTTTGTTTTTTTTTCTAAAAGACGTCCTCAAACAAGCCCACAAACGACGCACGCAACCCCATCGAAGGAGTTCTCAAAAACTTCACATCTATCTCCATATTCCTCACAAGGAACGAAGATTTAGGGACGATTTCCCCTAAATAATAGCGCCTAAACCATCCGACTGAAGCTGCTCCTCCAGTTTTGGACGCTCTGGATCTTTCCGCGCGCGCGAGAGGTCCTTCCTAGAAAGACGCACAGGGTCGTCTCTTAGGTCTCGCGCATCGAGCTTCGAGGAGGATGTTACCTCTTCACTATAAGAGAGATGCTCGGCTTCCGCTTGGTATTCTGGCAGGGGCGCCTCCAGCCTTGCTGGTACACTCTTCTGCGGTAGCTCCACCTGTTTGAAGTCTATTACCCGCTTCACAGGTGGTTCACGCTCTTCTGTGTCTTCGTGCTGCGACTGACGCAACCTCTTCTCTTCCAACCTTCCCTTCATGAGACTTGCGCCCGGGGCCTCATCGGCAGCGCTGACATCGGCGCCTTTAGCTTCTGTCGTCAATTGTTCGAAGAGCGACTTCAACCCACCTTCCTTCACTAAAAAGGATTGCCTCTCTCTGGCTTTCTCCGCATGGTCGGACATGTTCTGTTCAGCCTTCGCTTTGGGTTTCGGTGCCATGTATTCTGCGACGGCCATCGCTTTCTCGCGCTGAAGCTCTTCTTGGACCCGGGCTTCCTGCTCAGCCTTATCACTGACGGACAGGGAAAGGGCCCTACGCTCGTATTGTTTAAGCGCCTGCCTCTCAAAAAGACGTTGCTGTGCGGACTTATCCACCGCCGCTTCTGTTTCGACGTCTCGTTTGGTTGCCTTACGTACCCGAATGGCTAGGTCTTGGAGACTTTTTACCTGATTCTTCCGTCCCTGAAGTGCTTCATGTTTACGTTCCACCTCGGCCTTTGCTTGCTGTGCCATGGCAAACTCGGCCCCTAGGATCGCCTTTCGTTCGGCCGCCGCCTCAAGGACCTCTGAGGTCGCTTCGAGTTTTGCCTGAACCTTTTGACGAAGGTCAGCAGATGATGGTTGGAATCGCGCCAGCCTCTTGCGGGCCAACTTGCGGCTTTCTCTAAATCCAACCAAGAGGATTCGAAATTCCTTACGGCGCTCGTCGGACGTCGGAAGCATAGCTCGCATACGACGAATCGCTTCCGCCTTCACTTCGATCCAAAGTGCCCAGTCGTCTCTTCGCTTATCCCGGGCCACGGCCGGGTCATGTTGGTTATTTGACCGGCCTCGTAACGCATCTAAGGCGTTCCCCTGGCCAGCAAGCTGAAAACCGAACGAAACCCCCTGGTTAACCTTGCCTTGAAGGATTCCTCCCCCAACGCGTGCCGCAGAAGCGGACCCGAGAGCGGCTCCGACGGTGGCCGCAATCTTCGCCCCAGATGATTCGGGGTTAATGAAGCTAGATCCTTCCCACTGCCCAGGAATAGGGCTCGCGATAACCGCCTCAACCAGACCTTTTGAACCACCAACATCCATCCGAGCCTCAGTATATCAACAAGGCGGGCGGGCGAAAACTACGAGGCTCGTAATGCCTGGCTTTAACGTAGATCGTTAGTCGGACGCACCGTATGCACGTGCAGCCTGCACGCGTCCAAAGCGGGTACCAATATCTCGAACTCCTATCGCGGGAATCGCAGGCTCCACCTGCGCCATCAATTCGCCGAAACTCATGTCATCGGACGCTTCTGCCAAACTCTCTAGAAGCTCTTCATCGTCCTCGACCTCGTCAACGGCCTCTTCTTCCTGAGCCCGCCGTTTCTGTCCTTCCTCATCCCCCGAGAGAGCAACGATAGCCTCCGTAGGAAGATCAGCGTTCGTCTCATCCGTCTCCCTCGCCTTCTGCTTCTCCGTTCCTGGCTCTTGTCCAGGAGCTACACCTACCGGTGCCTGGGTTGCCGCCGTCGCGTTGGACGACGCCGCACTCGCTGTATTCGCAGGCTGTGCAGACGTATCAGCGGCTTGGGCTCTCGTCGTATTCGCATTGTCACCACCCGTGGGGACAGGCGCCGCCATTGCCTGCGCGCTCATCACTGCACTTGCAAGGTTACCCTGCCCAGCTGGCGTAGTATTCACCGCATTCGTAGCGTTCTGCACCATATGGGCAGCAACACGTGGAGATTGTGCTTGAATCGGAGTGGAACTTGCACCGATAGACATAAGACTTACCTGTGCACCCATTCACTAAACTCTAGCCAAGAGTTCAATGGTTCAGCGAGGCATCAACGCTGTTCAGGGTACGTTTTGTGGGACCGGCGGATGATATATCATCCAATGTTTTAGCGGCTTAGAATCCACGGACTTTCACCGTGAATGTGTCGAGAATACTCGATCACCACTGCTGGATCCAGGTCGAATGCATTTAGGCGTAACGAACACACAAGGGTCTACTTCGAACAACACCGAAATCCGATGTTTGGACTTCGTGCATCTCTGGGATACGGCTCGCGGTATACGGTTGTAAAGACTGGAAATGGATCTTCATATCCTCCGCCGCGGACAATCCCTGTCGGGTTTAGCGGATCAACCCATGCGGTTCCGTTGTCGGGTGCATCTTTATAGCTACCGAAATACGAATCTTGAACCCACTCAGCGACATTACCGGAGAGACCCCAGACAGGGTAAAATAACGACTCGCCAAAGGCAGGCCCATCCGCACCCAGAATCGGTAAAACTTGTTCACTCTCACATCCTTGTGTGTTGGCCTGGTCGCACATCGGTGGGCTCAACTCCGCAAATTGCCAAGTCACACCCCAGGGATAGACAGGCACTTTGAAGGTATCACTACTCTTCAGGCAGGCGTCTTCCGGAATCCCCTGCATGACACAGCTCCCTACCGCGGCGCGCTCCCATTGCGCCTCAGAGCACAGAATCTTGCCTCTCCATTCGCAAAACTGCTTGGCTTCGTCTCGCGATACACAGTTCATTGGGAGATATGCATCCTTGAGTTTGTAAGCCGTACCACCTCCGGTGGTGTCTATGTGGATGGAACATAGCCCTTTATCGCCTTTGAGGTCTGCTGACGGCTGATACTCACACCCACCAGCCTTGATACAGATCGCATAGAGGTCGGCGGATACCTCTAGAGCATCCATGGCGAAGGGCTTTACTTCCACGTAGTGCTGTGGGCCCGCACCAATATCTCCAGGCAGACACTGCGGACATCCCATCCAACCACCTATCCCGACTTCAATCGAGGTGGCGTAATCGATAATGCAGTCCTTTGGACTTCCTTGGGGTACGGCCGAGCAAACACCTGGTCCGTCGATTGGGTAGGTCGCTACACACGCTGTACCAGGCGGTTTCGATTTCCAGCCGGCTACACCGTTGCCTGTCGCAGGATTACCTAGAAGTGCGCATTCCTGGCATGGATTGACCGGATGGTCGTCTCCAAGACCGAAGCATCCGTCTTCCGTGACACATTGCTGTTCAGCTTGTTTGCAACTTCCTTTATGGCACGTACCGGCACACGCCCCTTCCCCACATGCCTGACCGTCTGCTACCGCGCTCCAAGCTGTCGTTTGTTCGTTGGTGTCACAGCGCTGACAGAGGTTGTTTGGGTTGAGGTCGCCATTGGCCACGCACATGCCTTCACACACACAGAAGCCTGGTTTCACGACAAAGCCACAGCCGTTCTCATCGCACGTCCGGGTCGTACAATCGAGGTCTGCTTCCGCGGGGCAATCAATGGCGACACCGAAGCATTGCCCATTCTGGCAGCTATCATTGTCTGTGCACGGATCGCCATCATCGCAGACTCCACCGTCAAACTTCGGTATTCCATCGTCGCATTTGCCTTGGAAGCAAAACCCGTCCTCTGAACATGGATCCTGCGGTTCGCAGGGCATCGTATCCATCTCGTTAAACATGCCCTCACATTTGCCGCCAACGCATGCCCCTTTGCTTGTGCAAGGATTTCCATCCTCGCACGTTGCACCGTCGAACCTATTCGTAAATGCCGTCTTATTCTTCGTTGTGTCGCAGCTTCTACAAGGATTGTCGGGATCTGGCTCGCCATCTGCGTAGCAAGCGCCACCGATGATGCAGAATCCACCAGAGCTTCCCATCCCGCCATCAAGACTCGTGGTACCACAGACACCCTCCTCACAAGTGGCTTCCACACAATCCAGAGCCGTCACGCATTTTGGATCTCCTATGCACTGCATATCCAGAGTGCAGCGTGTGTTAATTGTGCACGGGTCATCGTCTTTGCAGACGGAACCTACCTCCATTTGCAGTCCTAAGCAGATGCCGCCGTTGCAGGAATCGAACTCCGTACACGGGATCCCATCGTCACAATCAGCCCCATCGGGCGCGGTCGTCTCGTCAGAACACACCCCGTCATTACATTCGCTAACGAGGCACGTTCCAGAGGGCTGAGGACAATCCGCATTGCTCGTGCATCCAGCATCCGTAATGTTATTGCCATCGGACTGCACTTGGGGGGTATCAGGGCCATTCATTCCGTCTGCCGAAGCATCGGGAGTTGGCCCCTGTCCAACCGGCAGACAAATTTTCCCCTTGGCATTATCCGGGTTCAGCCGGCATTCAAATCCGGGGACGCAGTCGCTTCCCTTCGTGCATGCATACGTCTTGGATCCTGGATCGAAGTCCCCCGTACAGTGCGTAAAAAGACAGGTGAGCAATACCAATCCCACGATGAGTCTAAGCGCTCTCAAAACCGGCCTCCCCAGGCAATCGACGCACCTCCCAAAGAAGGAGCAACTGCTAGTGAGTTATCTCCGTCCGACGTCAGCGCGAGAACAAGCCCAAGCGCGATTGTTCCTGCTCCGACCAATCCAGTCACCAACGCGCCAGTGTAAAGATCATCAGCTTCTTCTTGAAAGGCTGCTGCGTCCGCTTGCGTGTGCACCGTTACAATCCCCTGCCCATTCACCGGAGGATTCTGTGCACGATCCTCAGCGTTATTCGCGAGTACGAGTAAGGTCAGACTTCCCACACTCAAAGCTGTGCCAACCCCGGCAGTGATCCACCCCCCGGTGACCCACGTGTCCGCCTCTTTTCCTGCATCAGATATGGAGAGCGAAGGGTCGCCGGAAGCCCTCGTTTCTATTGTAGAAAGAATTTTCTTAGTCACCTTGTCGGTAATTTCTCGCTCGAGAGCCTCTCGGTCGACTTGGCCCTCACTTTGCGCCCGGGCTGCTGCCCGAGTCTCCAGCTCTTGAGTCACTTCCTTACTCAGTTCGAGAGCCTTCTTCCACCGAGCCTCCGTTTGCTTTTCTACCTCAAGGAAGCGTTGATACAGGTCCCGGGCACGTACCAATTCATCCGCCTTGTGGTAGGCGCGCGCTGCATTCCACAACAATGGCGGTGAAGGGTCGGCTTGGTATGCGGCCCAGAACGCGTCACCGGCTTTCAAGAAGGCCTCCGCTTTCATGTGTTCCATACCTTGCTTGTAATGGGCTTCTGCATCCTGCGGGGATGCGTCTGCTGCCCCTCCAACAAGACATAGAACGACGATCAGTAGCGAGGTAGAAAGACGGGACAACACGATCTCCAATGCAGAGTTTTCTTCTACCAAATTGAAGACCTCAAAGGGATTCGAGTCAAGTCCGAGCCATCAAGAACCGCGGTGCTGCTTATCGATCGCTCATTCCGTAGGGCTCCGTTAAGGATCACTTGGTTTCAGCCCCAACCTTGATCCGAAGCACGCTCACGGTCCACACTGTGGGTTGGGGTTACAGTTAGTGAAAAGTAGAAAGGAACAAGTGTGGTTCGTCGCACTGGTCTTTTTGGGAACGGGTGCTGTCAGTGTTTTGGCGTACCTGGGTAAGATCGGTGATGGCACGAATGAACGCGCGGTCTATCCCTTTGTGGAAGCCAGCGCCAATACTGACGTGCGCCCAACCGACTTGGAACCGGGCCTCTCAAAACACTACTTTAACAGACAGGCAAGCTCCCCCAAGAACCAAGGCGAGTCGCAGTCGTCCGAGGCTCGAGAGCACACGCCAAAGGCATTCTCATCACAAGCATTGAGTGAAAAGCGGCCCGCTAGTCGTGCGAAGCTTGCAACCCAAGCTCGAAAGATTGAGCAAACCGTTAGGTCCAAGTCTGCCGAGCGGCAAGGTGTCAAACGCGCAGCATCGCCTGAAAAAAATCTCTTACCCGCCACCTCAAAAACACCAGAGAAAGCGGCCATGAACACGAAGCGTGAGCCTCGTGCTCACGCAGATTCGAATCGAGGTGATGTCGATGCCATAGCGAATGTTGCTAGTAGTCCACCTGCGGTAGCAGCACGCGCAGCGAAGAAAAATGACGATTCGCTTCCGCCTCGAGAGGCAGCGCCAACACCTCATGTCCCTTCGGGTACCACTCCGGCGACAATCAATAGAAGCAACAAGGTGGAAGTTCGCCCCCCATCACACGGTGCTCTTAGATCACTGTCAAACCGAGTTCCTAAAGCTACTAAGAGCGGGTCAAACGGACCGCATGCAACCCGTGGTTGGCTTCCACCGCGGGACCGTATGTCTCGTACTCCAGCCGAATCACCACTAAGGGCACTGGTTCCAACGGGACAAGGCTGGACAGACACGCCAAGTGAGGAAGTTCAAAAAAAGACCCGCTTTGCAGAAGTGGCCCGGCCTAGCCGTCCGGGTGCTGGTCCAATTTTCGCTACCAGTCGACATCCTGGACTGATCGGCGTGTTAGACGGTCATGACGAACCCATTCATGCACTTCGCTTCGCACCCTCGGGCGACACGATTGTTTCCGCCTCCGAAAACGGGCAAGTGCGTCATTGGGATGCACACCGCGGAATTATCACCCAATCATTGACCACCTCCTCTGCACTGCTTTTATCGGCAGATTGGAGCAGAGACTGGCAAACACTCGCACTGGTGGGCTGCTCCTCAGGGGCCTGCGCGTTAAACATTCGCGCCATGGATTCGGGAAAAAGTCTGCAGGAAATAGCCATCGAACGCGCCCACATCGGTTCAGTGGCACTCAGCCCGGATGGCAACCTTGCCGCCGTCGCAACTGACGCTGGACGAATCAGCGTGACAGCGCTTGGGACGGCACACCAACTCAGTTGGCAAGCGCATGATGCGGGCGTGTGGTCGGTGGCATTTGATCCCTTTGGTCGCTACTTGGCGACGGGCGGAATGGATTACCAACTGAGGATCTGGGAACCTCGCACCGGTGCGTTACTTCATACGCTGAAGGGGGCCAAAGGAGCGATTCACAGTATCGCCTTCGCCCCCAATGGACTCTATGTCGCGGCGGCTGGAACCGATTCAATCGTGCGTATTTACCGTGCCAGTACGGGTAAATTGGTACATCGATTCACGGGACATCTTGGTACGGTTCGTAGCATCGCCTTTGATGAAAGTGGTCGACGTCTTGCCTCGGCGGGAGACCACAGCATCCGCGTATGGGAGATGAACAAGGGAGCAGAATTGCTCTCAATCGGTTGGGATTTCGCCGTAACGTCGCTGGCCTTCAGCCCCGATGGAACGAAGCTTTTGGCAGGCGACGTCGTTGGGCTGTTAACGCTTTGGAACGCCCAGATAGGATCAGGCACCCCTCTTCAGCGTACTGCAGCCCGCTAAGGCAACCGAGGATGACTTAGAGTAATCCCAAGATCGCTTGACGGAGCTTCTCGGCCTGCTCGGCTGGCTTAAATCCTGTGTCCATGTAACGAACGATACCTTGGCGATCGACCAAGAATGTCGTCGGCATGGAATAGACTCTGAAAAGTCCCATTAATGTAGAGTCGGCATCGTGTGCGACAGGGAATGTTGCACCGAACTTCTTGGCAAATTCGTAGGAGCTCTCAGCACGTCCATCTTGGCCCAACGCCAGAATTTGGAAGCCTTTGCTTTTGCTTTCAGAGAGATACTTCACCAGGTAGGGGAACTCTTTCTTGCAGGGACCACACCACGAAGCAAAGAAGTTCACGAGAGTAACCTTCCCCTTGAGACTTTTCTCGGTCCAGGTCTTACCACTCTGATCGGTGACCTTGAACGCAGGTACCTTCTTCTGCATGAGATCGGCATCATCTGCCTTTAGGTCACTTTCACTCATCGCAGGACGTGTCACGTTTGTGTCAGCGCAACAACGGAAGCCTGTGGTGTGATTCTTCCGTCCCAAACCCTTGCCATAAGAGCGTTGATTACATGCAGCACGCTCACCACTGCCCGCATTACCACCCATCAGGGTCGCCTTATTCTTATCAGAGTTGACCCACTCGCCGATATTTCCAGTGAGGTCGAAAATTCCAGAATTAGTCCGGCATTTAGCCTTACTCCCAGTTGCTACAGCGGTGCCGTTGTACTTGTCCGCACTATCTTGGCAGTAGCCTCGCTCATAGAAACCACCGTAGGGGTACATATCCCCTTCGACATCGTCATCCGAGAACCATCCGTTGTTGTTGTTATCCTCGGCGGGTACACCGGTACAGGCTGAAATCCATTCTTCTTCGGTGCACAGGCGCTTACCGGCCTTCTCGCAGGCCTCCTTGGCTTCAAACCAACTAGCCTGGACGGGCTCGACACCCTTGAATGCAACAGCCTTTCCCTCTTTGTGGAACGACGACTCATAGGGGTCGATGTAGAACGTCCCCTTGGACGACTTCGCAGCAATCATGCTGGTGCCATCCGGAACTGGAGCCACGGGAACCTTGGTCTCACCGCCAGAGAGTGCCTTCTTCATCTTCTCCACAGACTGAATCGCACGCTTGATGTGGTAGTCGATAATCGATGAGGTAGAGCCCGTTACGAGGCGGTTATTGATGTACGTCTTTGGTGTTCCGTAAATTTGCGCGTTGAATGCCAGTCGAATGTCCTGGTCGATGAATTCTCGAGTCTTGGGACTCTTCAGACAGACGTCGTAGGCTCCCATATCGAGACCTTGCTTTTCCGCGAGTGTACGAATGAGACCGGGCTCCAGATCCCGCTGACGGCTGTAGAGTTCGTCATGCATCTCCCAGAACTTACCCTGCTCTCCCGCACAGTGGCTCGCATAGGCAGCCTCACATGCGAAGGGGTGCTTGTCGTAGCCTCCCATGCGCGGATTACATTTTCCATTCATCGGGAACTGCTTCATGACGAAGCGCACCTTGTCCTTGTACTTCTCTTTGATGGGCTTCATAGCCGATGCCAACACCTTGCAATACTGACATTGGAAATCCGCATATTTCACCACCGTTACCAAGGCATCGGGGTTTCCGTAGATGAAGTCACAGTCGTCATCTACAGGTGTTTCGTAGTAGCGATATCCATCCCCACGCTTTTCCGGGGGTGGCGGCTCCTTCTTAACGATGGTGCTCAGGCTGAACTTTTTACACGTTCGCTTCGCACGCGGGGCCTTTGCAGTTTTTACGGGTTTGGACGGCGCTGTTGCGGCGCCTACCTGCCCGCTTGGAGCTGGTGACACACCCGTAGGTGCCGGTGCACTTCGCTTATCCGCCTGAGCCATCCGGCGTTTGAGAGCCTCAAGCTCGGCGTCGGCTACTTCTTCATTTTTATCGAGGCTTTCTTGCTCGGTCTTTGCGGACTCAAGGGCTTCCTCTTGAGCATCGCCTGAGCTCTTTCGCTGGGCGTCGTCATACGTGACCCAAGAAATACCACCCACGATCACGAAGACACCCAGAGCCGGCAAGACAGGCTTCAAGGAACCCAACACGTCGAAAAGGGCACCCAGTACGTTGCCTCGAAGGGCAAGAACTAGGAGTACTGCAGTAAGAGCATTCACCCCGTAAAGGACAATGCAGAAGAGACATAGCTTGCCAATAACCACGGACGAAACGTAGTAGAGGTAACCGGAGTATAGAACGGTGAGAAGGCCAATAGCAGTGGCAAGTTTGAGCGAGTAGTCACCGCGTGCTTGTTCCACCTGCTGGCTGCTTCGCGCTCCTCGCCATGCAGTGATGAGTAGGTATCCCATCAGGGCATACGTCGGAAGCGCAAGGAGAGATATCGGAACGCCGAACATCATCGACTGAGCCGAACTGTTCACGGAACCACAATCAAATCCCGGGGAGACCTGGCATCCAGCGTTTCCGGTACCGCCCGCCAATAGGTCAATCTTGATACCCACCAAGTGAATGGCTGAACTAATTCCTACGAGAAGCGTGGACAGGGCGCCGAACAAGTAAGTCTCGTGGCGGGTCTTTATCAGTTGCGAACCCAACAGAA
>MDTD01075755.1_pt1 | contig 11450 bp, 6 predicted proteins | sample 811221 | NCBI WGS metagenome assembly MDTD01 (sample SAMN05326646, study PRJNA326480) | marine metagenome | isolation source: seawater | place: Pacific Ocean: South West | collected 2011
TGAAGAAGAACTTAGGGGAATTCCTGGTGCTCGGTACCACATAGTTGATGTAAGGAATAACAAAAGAGAAGTACTAGCAGATCTCGATACAATGCCAGTTTCGGGTAGTGATATCACGTTAACTATTGACCTTGACCTTCAAAGATTTGCTGAAAAGCTGATGGAGGGAAAGCGAGGTTCTGTTGTTGCAATCGAGCCAAACACAGGAGAAGTTCTCGCAATTGTGTCATCCCCATTTTACAACGCAGATGACCTTACTGGCTCACGTCGTGGAGAAGTTTACGACAGTCTGAGGACTCACCCACACAAACCACTTTACAACAGAGCTCTAAGAGGAACTTATAGGCCAGGATCAATTTTCAAAATGCTACAGGGGTTGATTGCGCTTGACGAAGGGTTGATTTATCCTTATAGTGTAATCGAATGCAATAGGGAAATCATTGGATGTCACGGAGCCCACACTGCTGATAACCTAACCCAAGCAATTACCCACTCTTGCAATCCTTATTTTAGAGAAGTAATGCGTAGAGTTGTACTCAGGGGTAAAAATGAAAATCATCTAATTGATGCTTCTATTGGGTTGGATTATTGGAGTTCGAGGATAGAGGATTTTGGGTTTGGCACAGATCTAGGAGGAAATCTTACAGGTGCGCGTAAAGGTCAAATCCCAACTTCAGAGTATTACGATAGTATTTATGGTAAAACTCATTGGGGTTATTCGACCATTTATTCAATCTCAATTGGAGAGGGTGAGCTATTAACCACTCCTCTTCAAATGGCGAATCTTGCATGCGTTATTGCGAATCGAGGGACTTATAGAGAGCCACATGCAATCAGAGATATAGGTGGAACAGGAAAGCCTGTAGGTGAGGATGATTTACACAATACTAGCGTTGACCCAAAACATTTTGAACCTGTAATAGACGCAATGCAAAGGGTGATTGAAGACGAGTCAGGAACGGCTAGAAGAGCAATGGTTGAAGGACTTACTATTTGTGGTAAAACTGGAACAGTCCAAAACAATGGCGACCTCGACCACAGTGCGTTCATGGCTTTTGCACCTAGAGAAAATCCTCAAATTGCATTGAGTGTTTATGTGGAATATTCGGGTCATGGAGGCACTTGGGCTGCACCAATAGCTGGGTTATTGATTGAACAGTATTTGACAGATACAGTAAAATACAAACACCGTTTAAACAGGGTTTTAGAATTTGATGTGGAATGAGTTATAGGAAAGTATCCATACTAAAAAATCTTGACTGGGTGCTTGTTATCCTCCTAACCTTACTTGTCTTTTTTGGTTGGGTTAATATTATAAGTGCAACATCCAACATTGAGCTAATTGATTGGTTTGATTGGAATGGAAAAGCCGGAAAGCAATTGTTATGGATAGGAATTTGCGCAGTCTTTGCATTTACGATAGTAAATATTGAGTCAGAGTTTTTCATTAGAACTTCTATGATTCAATATGTTTTGACTCTGCTCCTTTTAGTGGCTGTTTTAATCATTGGTAAAAAAGTAGGTGGTGCTAGGTCATGGTTTAGCTTGGGAGGATTTAGTCTTCAGCCAAGCGAATTTGCAAAGCCCACCACAGCATTGGCATTAGCCTATTATCTGTCCAGGGATTCATCGCGCTGGAAGAGCCTTAAATCTAGAATCTTATCAGTAATTATAGTGGGGCTCCCCGCAGGGTTAATCCTCTTGCAGCCAGATGCAGGGACAGTTATTGTCTTTGGAGGATTTGTTTTTGTGCTGTACAGAGAAGGCCTATCTGGTAACGTATTGATTTTGGGTTTTGCTTCTTTAATAATGGCTATTGCTACAATTTTAATTGGTTCATGGGGAGGCATAGAATGGTTTTGGAGTGGATGGATTGTTTTGGGCTCTACTGTACTTTACGTAATAAGAGAAGCAACAGTCCCAAGGAAGAGAAAAAGCTTAACAGTTTGGGGAAGCATCTTATTGATAGCTGGATTATTTATAAGCATAAGCCTCAACACTGGAATGGAGGAAGTATTGAAGCCTCACCAAAAAGATAGAATACACGTTTTGTTTGGAATCAATGTTGACAACCCAGATGCAGATTACAATATCAGACATGCAAAAGCAGCTATTGGGTCAGGTGGTTTTTTAGGAAAAGGATGGATGAATGGTCCAATGACAGCATATAGCTTTGTGCCAGAACAAGAGACAGATTTTATATTCTGTACCATTGGAGAGGAATGGGGGTTCATGGGAAGCTTAAGTATTGTTTTCCTTTTTTGCCTATTAATAATCCGAGTAATTTATTTAGCAGAAAGGCAACGATCAAAATTCACAAGAGTTTATGCTTACGGTGTCGCAAGTATATTATTCATGCACTTCCTTGTAAACATAGGTATGGTTTTAGGTCTTGCTCCTGTTATTGGAATTCCATTACCATTCTTTAGTTATGGAGGATCATCACTTCTAGGTTTTACATTCCTAATTTCTGTTCTTCTTAGACTTGATGGCGAAAGGTTTAAAATACTTAGATAATAAGCGTTTATCTAAAAAAATAAGTGATTAGTAGAGGTTTTTTACACTTTCGTTTGGAAAACTTAAAAAATAATTCCATATTTGAATATGAGAAACGCAGAAAAATTCTCTGTTTTTACCTACCCTAAACAGGCTAGAAACTTTGACATGTAAATGCGTTAATAATTTTTTTGAACCGTATCCAACTAAAGTCTCCAAGAAATTGGAGACTTTTATTATTCTAAAAATATAACAGCTTCAAGAGTAAATACAAGACTCAAAGCTCTTGAATAATAATGATACCATCTATGAAAACTACTTTTCATTTCATACCTAGATGCTCTCCTAAAAGAGGAAGCAGAAATATATTCCAAATTAGATAAGACGTAATTTGGGAGTATTTAAATGCATTCCAAATCATTTATATAGGAGTTATTATCAAGATTCTACCTGATGATCCAAGAAGATAGAAAGCAGGGAAACCTAGAGGCCTAGAAGAACTTCTGTTGGATGTTTACCCCCAAATATCATTCTTTCAGGATTCTCAAGTAATTCCTTAACCATGTAAAGGAATCCAACGCTATCCTTACCATCTATTATTCTGTGGTCATAACTAAGAGCAACGTACATTACTGGTCTTACTTCAACCTTTCCAGCTATTGCAATTGGCCTCTCAACAATGTTGTGCATTCCTAAGATTGCACTTTGAGGTGGGTTGATAATTGGAGTAGAAAGCATAGAGCCAAACACACCACCATTTGTAATTGTAAAGGTTCCTCCTTGCATCTCATCAACGGTAAGTTGACCGTCTCTAGCCCTGATTGCAAGACGCTTTATCTCACTTTCAATTTCTGCAATTGACATTGATTCAGCATTTCTTACTACTGGAACCATAAGGCCCTTTGGAGAGCTTACTGCAATACAAATGTCTGCGTAATCGTGGTAGATAATCTCCTTATCATCGATCATTGCATTTACACCTGGGAATTCTGCTAGGGAAGTAGTGACAGCCTTAGTAAAGAATCCCATAAAACCTAATCCAACACCTTTTTCTTCTTTGAACTTATTCTTGTACTTAGCTCGAAGATCCATAATAGGTTTCATATCCACCTCGTTAAAGGTTGTAAGCATAGCCGTATCATTCTTGACACCAACCAATCTATCGGCAACCTTTCTTCTAAGCATTGACATCTTCTCACGTCTTGTTTCGCGAGAACCAGTCCATCCTCCTTGAGCCATAGCTGATGAAGGATCAAATCCAGCAGCTAGAGCTTCAAGTATATCTTGTTTTAGAACTCTTCCTCCTCTACCAGTGCCAGGAATTGAACCATCTGAAATGCCCTTATCAGACATCATCTTCTTAGCAGCTGGTGAAGGGTGACCGGAGGAATAGTCAGATCCTTTTGAAACAGGAGCTAGTGTGGATTTCTCTTCTGTTTTTGTAGCGGGTGCTTCTTCCTTTACTGGTTTAGGTGCTTCTTCTTTCTTTGCTGTAGCTGTCTTTTTAGTTCCTTTTGGCGGCTTTGCATTTGTATCAATTAAACAACAAATATCACCAACTGCTACAACATCTCCCTCCTCTACCTTTAGTGTAATTACACCAGCGGCTTCAGCAGGAAGCTCAAGAGTAGCTTTATCAGAATCTACTTCTGCAATTGCTTGATCTTTCTCAACGTAATCTCCATCGCTAACTAACCACGTTGCGATTTCCACTTCTGAGATGCTTTCCCCTGGACTAGGGACTTTCATTTCAAGGATTAGCATAATTTATTTTTAGTTGAGATAAAATTAATCAATTGAGTAGTTCAAAACAGCATCTATGATAGCTTCATGCCTTCTAGCTGAAATAATAGGAGACCCAGTAGCAGTTGTGCCACAAGCTGGCCTAGCGATTGTGTGTGAGATTTGGCCTTTGTAATTAAGAGAAATGAAAGGCCATGCTCCCATGTTTTCTGGCTCTTCTTGAAGCCAAATTAATTTTAATTTCTTTCCATAACGCGCAACAATAGAATCAATCGCATCTTGTGGAAGAGGGCTTATTTGCTCAACTCTTACAAGAGCAATATTTGACCCTTTGCCCTCCTTTTTTATGCGCTCAAGCACTTCGTAATATATCTTGCCAGAGCAAAGCATCACTGTATCCACCTTCTTTGCCGCTGCAGGTTTAGACATTCTAGGATCGTCAATAACTTCATTAAACTTTCCCTTAACCAAATCGGCAACAGTTGAGACTGCTTTGGGATATCTAAGAAGTTTCTTTGGAGTTAAAACTACTAGCGGTTTTCTGAAAGAGCGAACTACTTGCCTTCTAAGTAGGTGAAACATTTGTGCTGGGGTCGTGCAATTTGCAACTATCATATTTCCACCAGCGCAAAGCGAAAGGAATCTTTCCATTCTTCCTGAACTGTGCTCTGCTCCCATTCCCTCGTATCCGTGAGGAAGAAAAACTGTAAGACCGTTCATTGCATTCCACTTGTCTTCTGTTGCACAGAGGAACTGATCCCAAATTATTTGGGCTCCATTATTAAAGTCTCCAAACTGAGCTTCCCAAATAGTTAAACCCTGAGGTCTTGCGTAGGCGTAGCCAAAATCAAACCCAGATACAGCGTACTCTGAAAGCAACGAGTTGTAGATGCTAAGTTGAGCTTGATCCTTGCTAAGGTTATTAAGAAGGATTACCTCATCTTCGCTGTCCTCAGTTTTAAGTACAGCGTGTCTGTGAGAGAAGGTTCCTCTTTCTACATCTTGGCCACTAATTCTAACTGGGTGACCGTCTGAAAGAAGTGTTGCATAGGCAAGAGTCTCACCCATACCCCAATCCAACTTGTCAGACTCTAGCATTTTTGCTCTGTCATTAATAAGTTTAGCAACCTTGCGGAAGAATTTTTTATCCTTAGGAAGTGTGCTAATCTTCTTCCCAAGATCGAGAAGTTTCTTTTGTGGATAGCTTGTATCGGGAGAAGTAGTTAGTTCTTCTTCTTTAGCAGGTCTATATTCTTTCCAAAGATCTTCTAGGAAATTTGGTATTGAGTTTGTCTCTTGATCTTTTGCAGTTGCAAATCCATTTTCCATCAACTCAAGCTGCTCAGATTTTAAAGTCTCACCAACATCAGCCGTTATCACTCCGCTCTCAGTAAGCTTTTTCAAGTAAATTTCATACGGTGAAGGATGGGCAGCAATTGCCTTGTATAGCTTTGGCTGTGTGAACTTAGGTTCGTCACCCTCGTTATGGCCGTACTTTCTATACCCTAGAAGGTCGATAAATACATCCCTGCTAAATTCTTGTCTGTATTTTATGGCAATCCCCATAACCTGTACAACAGCTTCTGTGTCGTCAGCGTTAACATGGAAAATTAAACTTTGAGTTGCCTTTCCAACGTCAGTACAGTATGTCGACGTTCTAGCGTCTAAATAGTTTGTTGTAAATCCTACCTGGTTGTTTACAATAACGTGGACTGTACCACCAGTGCGGTAACCTTCAAGACCTGCCATTTGGGCTACCTCGTATACAACACCCTGACCTGCTACTGCAGAGTCTCCGTGAACTAAAATTGGAAGAACTGCTTTTTCGTCTCCACCCTTTTCATCAATACGAGCCCTTGCGATACCTAAGACAACTGGGTCGACAGCTTCAAGATGTGAAGGGTTTGGAGCAAGTGTGATAGACACTTCTTTTCCTGTATCTGCTACTTGGGTTTTTGAGTAGCCAAGGTGGTACTTTACATCGCCTTCGAATTCATCCTCACAGTCGTACTCCTTACCAATAAACTCGCTAAAGATGTCTGAATACTCTTTGCCTAAAATATGAGCAAGCGTACTTAGGCGACCTCTGTGAGCCATGCCTATAACGACTTCGCTTACTCCTACATCTGTACCGTACTCGATTATCGCATCAAGAGCTGGGATTAAAGATTCTCCACCTTCTAGTGAGAAGCGCTTTTGGCCTACAAACTTTTTTTGAAGGAATTCCTCAAAAAGAGTCGCCTGGCTAATTTTCTTTAGGATGTGAAGCTTATCGTCAGCAGTAAATTTCTTTCTATTGTCGAGCTCAATATGCTCTCGAATCCAATCCACTCTTTCTGGCTCACGGATATACATATACTCAACACTTATGCTGCTACAATACGTCGCCTCCAAATGGTCAATAATGTCCTTGAGCTTAGCAGGCCCAATTCCAACTTGGGTCCCCGCCTCAAAAATTGTTTCTAGATCTTCTTTTCCTAGGCCAAAATTCTCCAGCTCCAAAGTGGGACTATAAGTCCTCCTCTCTCTTACTGGGTTTGTAGCTGTGAATAGATGTCCTCTAGTTCTGTAACCGTGAATGAGATCAAGAACTTTAAATTCTTTGAGCGTTACAGACGAAACCCCTTCCCCACCGTAGTGAGCAGTGGCTAAATCGAAACCAGCAAAAAAAAGCCGCCAAGAGCGGTCAACAGATTCTGGGTTGTTGAGATATTGGGTGTACAATGCATCCAAAGTCTTAGGCTCAACGTTGCTTAAAAACGATAGTGGGTCCACGGGGTCAAATTTACATTAACTCACTCTTTCCGTAACTGAAAAAAGTAACTCTTCGAACCAAGTTTTTGTTGATGAATTAAGTGCGAGTTTATCAAGGGCTATTGAGGCCATATCCGAATAACTCTGCATTAAATTTTTTGCAGCAATATCAGAGCCTGAAGTCCTCATTATATCACTAACTTTTTTAATTTTTTCTTCATCTGACAATCCTTCAGATACAGGCAATTCAAAATGCGTCGAAGCATGTATGAATAAAAAAGTCTTTTTATCTGCCATAATATCACCCCCAACCTGCTTTCCAGTATCTCTTCCCGAGCCAAAGGTATCTAAGTAATCATCCTGAATTTGAAAGGCCAAACCAAGCTTTTCTCCAAACTCATACCATAGCTCAACCCTGTCATCTGCTACTCCTGCACTAATGGCTCCCATAGCACAGGATGCAGCAAGTAAAACAGAGGTTTTAAGTCTAATCATTTCCAAATACATCTCCTCACTTACTTGATCTAAACTTTCAAAGTCCAAATCCTGTTGTTGCCCTTCACACACCTCCATTGAAGTTTTGTTGAAGAGCTTGAGAAGTTGGGGCATTACTTTGGGTGATGCTGATTCAATAGCTTGATAGGCTGCGGTAAATAAAGCGTCTCCGCTTAATATTGCTGAGTTTTCACTGTATTTCTCATGGACAGTTTGGCGACCCCTTCTAAGTGGAGCATTATCCATGATATCATCGTGCATTAGAGTGAAATTGTGAAATAATTCGACTGCAATTGAAGCGAAAATTGCATCATTAGAACTGCCTCCCTCTGCGTTGCAAACTGAGAGAGCTAGAATGGGGCGAATCCTCTTCCCACCCAAACTTAACAAATAACGAATAGGACCAAATAAATTTGACTCAGGATAGCTGTCTAAAAACTTATTGAGTCCAGAAGTGAAGTCATTCTGGAGTTGTTGAGTTGTGATCATATTTGGTCTAGCAAGTAGTTTCCATAACCACTCTTACAAAGCGGTTCAGCTAAGGCTTTTAACTGTTCAGCGTCAATATATCCCATACGCCACGCCACCTCTTCAATACTTCCCACCTTCATACCTTGACGTTGTTCAATCATTTGAACATATTGAGATGCTTGTATCAAACTTTCGTGAGTACCTGTATCAAGCCATGCCATACCTCTATGCATAATGCTCACTTTAAGCTTTCTAGCTTTTAAATATACTCTGTTTACGTCAGTGATTTCGTATTCACCCCTAGCACTTGGCTCCAATCCTTTTGCAATTTCAACCACATCATTGTCGTAGAAATATAGGCCTGGTATAGCAAATTTGGATTTAGGATTTTCTGGCTTCTCTTCAATGCTCAATGCATTGCCTTCATCATCAAATTCAACTACACCATATCTCTCTGGATCTCGAACTTGATATGCATAAATCAATGCTCCTTCTATTTCTTTATCCTCTCTAAGTTGTCGACCAAAATGCTTTCCATGGAAGATGTTATCTCCAAGAATCAGTGCAACACTATCATTTGCAATAAAATCTTCTCCTATTATAAATGCTTGGGCCAAGCCGTTTGGAACCTCCTGAACTGCATATGTAAAAGAACAACCCAGTTGAGATCCATCACATAATAAGTTCTTAAATGCAGAAGCGTCCTCAGGAGTCGTAATAATCAAAATGTCTCTAATCCCTGCCAACATTAAGGTTGATATTGGGTAATAAATCATTGGCTTATCGAACACTGGCATAAGCTGTTTACTAACTGCTTTAGAGAGGGGCCAAAGCCTAGTACCACTACCACCTGCTAGAATTATTCCTTTCATTTCGAATGCAATCTATTAATTTTCTTTCTTGTATTCCACTCTTAGCGCATCAAGATCAATATCCTCCTCTTCATCAATAATATGAAGAAACGGCTCCTGAAAGGTTTTTGTTGTAACGTAATTGTTTAGGTTCATTAACAAAGACGGTAATAAAAGAAGGTTAGCAAACATGGCAACAAATAAAGTAACGCTTACAAGAATTCCCAGCGACCTTGTCCCATCAAAATCACTAATTGAGAACATCATAAACCCACAGAATAAAACTATGGAAGTGTACATCATGCTAACGCCAGTTTCTTCAACTGCTAGTACTACTGCCCGCTTTATGTTCCAGTTTAGTTTAGATAACTCTTGTCTGTATTTGGCTAAAAAGTGGATCGTGTCATCCACGGAAATGCCAAATGCAATTGAGAAAACTAAAATAGTAGATGGCTTAATTGGTATCCCCGTCCAACCCATAACACCTGCAGTAAAAAGCAATGGCATAATATTCGGAATAAGTGCGATAAATACCATTCTTACAGAAGAAAACAGAATTGCCATAATTAAAGCAATAACAATTATGGCAAGAGTTATACTAATTGCCAAATTATTCACCATATAGTGAGTCCCTTCAAGAAAAACAATACTTGTACCTGTAAGAGTTACCTTATACTTATCTGGTGAGAAGAGAGAATCTATCTTTGGCCTTAAATCAGCCATTAAATAGTCCATGTCGAAAGTGCCAATATCTGCCATCTGTGCAGATACTCGAGTTATAGATTTTGTAGAATCGACAAAATTTCTTGTGACACTAACCGCATTTTTATGATTTTTTGACCTCTTTTCTGTATTGCGCATGTAAGATCTTAAAGCAAGCTTTTCCTTTTTTCCAAGAGGCAGCCTGTATGCTGATGGATCTCCATCGTAAAAAGCCATTAGGGCAAATTTAGTAGCATCAACAGCTGACATACTTCTTGAAAACTCAGGATATTCTCCAAGAATTTCCTGGAACTTCTCCATCTTCTTAAGGTTTTTAAAGCTAAGAGCTTTACCCTCTTCGCCACAATCTATCAGTGCTTCGAAAGGCATAACACCATTGAAGTTTTCCTCTACCCAAGCCAAATCCGTTAGTACCCTATCATTTTTAGGTAGGTCGTCGACTATATTTCCTGTCACTTTCATTTTGACTATCCCTGCAATAGAAAAGATCAGAATTAATAAACTAAACAGGTACACCTTGGATCTTTCATATTGAACTGTGTCAACAAAACCTTGAACTAGGTTGAAAACCCACTTCCTTTTTAAGTGGATTAATTGCTTCTCATTTGGGTCAGGAAGAAAAAACAAGATTGTTGGTATAATTGATAGACTGATAAAGAATACTGCCATAATATTTACAGCAGCTATAGTGCCAAAATGTTGTAATACATCTGTTCTTGTGAACATAAATGTTGCAAACCCAAATGCTGTTGTCAGGTTAGTTAGCAAAGTCGCATTCCCAACTTTTGTTATCATTCGTTGTAATGCTTTAACCTTATTCCCATGCTTCTTATAATCAGCATGGTATTTATTCACTAGATATATACAGTTTGGTACTCCTATAACAATTATCAAAGGAGGAATCAAAGACATTAGTAGAGTAATTGGATAGTCAAACGCAGCTATAGATCCTGTTGAAATAATTACTCCTACAAATACAACACTCAAGCAAACAACAGCAGTAGTGAAGTTTCTGAAAAAAAGGAGAAGGAGAATAAATGTTACGAGAAGTGCGGCGCCAATAAAATAGCCCAGTTCACCCTTGACCTTATTCGTCATTTGTACTCGGATAAAAGGCAATCCACTCAAGTATACGCGAATCCCTTTTTCTTCACTCCACTTATCTGAAAGTGTTGTTATGTCTTCAATAATGGTGCCTCTGTCTTTAGAATTAAAAAGTTTGGGCTTTAGAAATACCATCATAATTGTGGCATCAGATCCTTCATTATGAAGGATACCCTCAAAAAATTTGAGAGACTTTACTTTTTCAATGATTTCGCTGGTGCGCTCTGGACTAAGGTTAGACCCACCTCTTTTTATTTCATGGGCAATAGGCTTAGCAAAAAAAGACCTGTCTGATGTATCTTTTTCTACCGTAAAAGCTTGTGAGATGCAAAATACCGAATCAATTATTTCTGTTTCAACTCCTTTTACATCAACTCTTAAATCTCTTATTTCCTCAGCTAAATTATGCCAAGATTGAAAGCCTTCTGGTGAATATATTGATTTATCATTTACACCCAGGACCATTAAATTACCCTCAGCACCAAAATGGGTTACAAAATCTTCAAACTCTAACCTTGTTGGATGATCTTTGGGTAAAAGGCCGCCGAATTCATAGACTAATCTTAGGTCTGGAATTTTCAATCCCATTAATACAGTGATAACTAAAACAGCAAGAATGACTGCTAATCTGTAGCGCAATAAAATGGATACAATTCTAGACCACATTGAGTTTTTTAATATGCAACAAAGTAACAACAGGGAGGCGAAGACTTGGCTACCTTTGTGGCTTATTCTTCAATCATTAACAAGAAATGTCTAACTACGACGTAATTGTAATCGGATCTGGCCCTGGAGGCTATGTTGCTGCTATAA
>MDTD01153143.1_pt1 | contig 11450 bp, 6 predicted proteins | sample 811221 | NCBI WGS metagenome assembly MDTD01 (sample SAMN05326646, study PRJNA326480) | marine metagenome | isolation source: seawater | place: Pacific Ocean: South West | collected 2011
AACAATTGGATTCTTAATATCACATAATGTATGACCTGTTTGCGTGCTTTTTAAACCAACAACAGCAGCTATTTCACCAGTAGTAACTTTACTTCTCTCTTCTCTCTTAGCGGCATGCATTAACATCAATCGCCCAACTCTTTCCTTCTTACCAGAATTAGGATTAAATATAGTATCTCCCGTGGACACCTCTCCAGAGTAAACTCTAAAAAAAGTCAATCTACCAACATATGGATCTGTCATTATTTTGAAAGCTAGCGCGGAGAAAGGCTGACTTTCTGAAGCTAACCTAGAATCCTGCTGAGAACTATCTGATGGATTAAAACCTTCTATTGCTCCTTTATCTATCGGAGATGGCAAAAAATCAATCACCGCATCTAGTAAACGCTGAACACCTTTATTTTTAAATGCAGAACCACACATAACCGGTATCATAGAACCATCCAAAGAGGCTTTTCTGATGGCAGACTTGATCTCTTTTCCATCAATTTCATCACCTTCGAGATATTTTTCCATAAGTTGATCATCATAACTTGCAACCTCTTCAAGCAAGTGCAATCTCCATTTATCTGACACCTCCTTCATCCCAGCAGGTATCTCAGAATATTCAAAACTTGAGCCATCCTCAGCGGTGTATATAATAGCCTCCATTTTGACAAGATCCACAAGCCCACTAAATGTCTCTCCAGCACCTATAGGCAATACAATCGGTACCGGATTAGCACCTAAACGATCTTTAATCATATTAATAACGTTATAAAAATCTGCACCCATGCGATCCATCTTGTTTACAAATGCAATTCGCGGAACACCATATCTATCGGCTTGACGCCAAACAGTTTCAGATTGAGGCTCCACACCCCCTACAGCACAAAATAGCGCAATACAACCGTCCAATACTCTTAAAGATCTCTCAACTTCTACCGTAAAATCAACATGACCAGGTGTATCAATTATATTGATTCTATTATTATCCCAAAAAGCAGTGGTTGCAGCAGAGGTTATAGTTATACCACGTTCTTTTTCTTGATCCATCCAATCCATAGTAGCTGCACCATCATGTACTTCACCTAACCTATGCGTTCTACCTGTGTAGTATAAAACTCTTTCAGTACAAGTTGTCTTACCTGCATCAATATGAGCCATTATACCTATATTTCTGACTTGCTTTAATGGGATATTCTTCATTTTAATCTCTACCTGAAATGAGCAAATGCTTTATTAGCTTCAGCCATTCTATGTGTATCTTCTTTCTTTTTAAACGATGCACCCTCTCCTTTCGAAGCTGCGATAAATTCTGCCGCCAACCTATCGGCCATGGTCTGACCTTTTCTAGATCTTGAATAAAGAATAAGCCACCTCATGGCTAAAGCAGACTTTCTATTATCTCTTACTTCGGTAGGCACCTGATAGGTTGCACCACCGATTCTTTTTGATTTAACCTCAACAATAGGAGATACATTAGCTAAAGCCTTCTTAAAAACTTCCAACCCATCTTTTTTCTCTTTATGTCTAATTATATCCAATGATTTATAAAATAGTTTCTCGGCAGTACTTTTTTTGCCATCTAGCATTAAATTATTAACAAATTTTGCAACAGTCAAGTCACCGTAAACCGGATCAGGCAAAATCTTTCTTCTTTCTGGTCTTCTTCTTCGCATAATCTACTTAGGTTTCTTTGCGCCGTATCTTGAACGGCTAGTTTTCCTACCCTCAACACCAGCAGGATCTAAAACTCCTCTAACAACATGATATCTCACACCAGGCAAGTCTTTAACACGACCTCCTTCAATTAAAACTATTGAATGCTCTTGCAAATTGTGTCCTTCACCAGGTATGTAAGCAGTTACCTCATACCCATTAGAAAGTCGAACACGAGCTACCTTCCTTAAAGCTGAATTTGGCTTCTTAGGTGTAGTCGTATAAACTCTAGTACAAACCCCTCTTCTTTGAGGACAACGTCCAAGCGCAGGAACTTTATTTTTTTCTAGCTGGCGCTTACGACCTTTTCTTACAAGCTGATTTATTGTTGGCATTTGATCTCCGTCATAGCTTATTATTTTACATCCATTAACTTAAGATAAACAAAGAATAATTTTTACACCTCAATTTTTTTTACTCCAAGCATATCAACACTCTCATCTACACTTGTATTGGAATCGATGGTTTTATCTTCTTTTACGAGTATACTTCTATTTTCTTCCGTGCCTGTCCCTGCAGGTATTAATCTACCAATTATTACATTTTCCTTGAGCCCTCTAAGATAATCAGTCTTAGCTTCAACTGAAGCATCTGTTAATACACGAGTAGTTTCCTGGAATGATGCCGCGGATATAAAACTTTCTGTGTTTAGTGAGGCTCTAGTAATTCCAAGCAATAGTGGTTTAAAAGTAGCTGGGTCTGCTTTGCGTGTTTCAATCAAATGCTTTTTATCTTCTTCTAATTGTCTATTAATATCTTTTATATTCGAATCAAGAACAACATCTCCTTCATCATAATCAGAATCGCCAGGATTAAGAACAACAGATTTTTGCAAAGTTATTAAATTTGAATTTTTGACTGTAAACCTTCCTACTCTGTCTCCTGGTAAAAATTCTGTATCACCGGAATCCAGTATCTCAACCTTTTGCATCATTTGTCTTACAATCACCTCAATATGTTTATCATTAATTTCCACACCTTGCAATCTGTAGACTTCCTGAATTTGCTCAACCAAGTATTCCTGAACTTTATTCGCACCTCGAATAGCAAGAATATCCTGCGGAGCAACCGAACCTTCACAAAGCCTATCTCCCGCAAATGCATAATCTCCCTCATGCACTATGATATGTTTTCCATATGGAATTTTATATACTTTCTTTTCGCCCTCATTGTTAATAATATGTATTTCGCGTACGCCTCGTTTTATTGGACCAAACAAGACTTTACCATCGACTTCTGTTACTACTGCTGGGCTAGATGGCTTCCTTGCTTCAAATAATTCAGCGATCCTTGGCAAACCTCCTGTTATATCCTTTGTCTTACCAATATCGCCTCTGTTTATTTTTACTAATATTTCACCTTCTTTAACTTTTTGACCTTCGCGCACGATAATATTGGCCTTGACAGGTAATATACTAGCCCCACCCATGATAGTATCTCCAGAGTTATCCTCTATTTCGATATGAGGACTTAAATTTCTATTTTTCGACTCAGTGATAACAATAGTTTTTTTACCACCTTCTATTGTTTCTTCAACAAAGGTATCACCTTCTATCATATCCTTAAATCTAACAACCCCACTCTTTCTGGCAAGTATAACATCTGTGTAAGGATCCCATGAAGCCATTAGAGTTTTTTCCTTAACCTTTGTATTGTTTTTTACATACATATTTGAACCATATGGAATATTATAAGATGTAATAATTCTTCCATTACCATCATCTAAGTCTATCTTGCCGTTCCTAACGGTACATACTTCCGATTCCTCTCCATGCTCGCTTATAACTTTAACTGTTTTTAAATTTTCTGAAAAACGAATTATTCCAGGTTTTTTTGTTTTCATCTCAGATTGCTCTATCAACCTTGATGCGGTTCCACCTATATGAAACGTTCTTAATGTCAATTGCGTACCAGGCTCACCTATTGACTGGGCAGCTACGATACCAACTGCATCCCCTATCAGAGAAGCTCTATTTGAAGCCAAATTTAACCCATAACACATTGCACATACACCTTTTTCAGATTCGCATGTTAAAATAGACCTAACCATTACTTGATAGACGTTACTTTTTTCGATTTTCTCAATGGCTTTTGAATCAATAAGCTTACCTGCATCTAATATTTTAGTGCCATCAATTGGGTCTACGATAGACTCTAGAGCTGTTCTACCATATATTCTATCAGCAAGCGGCTCGATAATCTCTTCACCATCTTTCAAATCTTCCATTAGAAGTCCATATATCGTACCACAATCATCCATAGTAACAGTCATATCCTGCGCAACGTCAACTAATCTTCTAGTTAAATAACCAGCATCTGCAGTTTTAAGAGCTGTATCAGCAAGACCTTTACGTGCACCATGGGTTGATATAAAATATTCAAAAACAGATAAACCTTCTTTAAAGTTGGACTTTATTGGATTTTCAATTATTTCACCAGCAGAACCAACTAAACTCTTTTTTGGTTTAGCCATCAAACCTCTCATCCCAGCTAATTGCTTTATCTGATCAGCACTTCCACGAGCGCCTGAATCAGACATCATAAAAAGAGGATTAAAACCTCGCCTATCTGTTTCCATCTCTTTGAACATCTCTTTTGCGATATTATTTGTTGCATGCGTCCAGATGTCAATAACCTTGTTATATCGCTCACCTTCAGTAAGAATTTGTCTATCAAATTTATCCTGAATTTCTGCAACTTCTTTATCAGCAATCTCCAATAAATCGTCTTTATTTTTTGGAATAATGACATCACCCAGAGATATGGATGCACCTGCTTTAAATGCACAACTAAAAGTCAAATCTTTCAATGCGTCAAGCATTTGAACAGTAGCATAATTACCTGCTTTTTTATAACTATCGCCTACTATTTTTTGTATTTTCTTCTTTGAAATATGGGAATTTATATATCCAATCTCATCAGGCATAATTTCATTTAAAAGAATTCGGCCGACAGTGGTTTCTTTGATCCATTGATCTTTATATCTAAAATCTACGATAGCATGTAAATCAATTTCTTTATTCTCAAATGCCATTCTCACTTCTTTGTATGAACCAAAAACCATACCTTCACCCAAAGCACCTTTTTTGTGTCTTGTAAGATAATAACAACCTAGCACCATTTCTTGCGAAGGTATTGCTATTGGATTACCCGTAGCTGGATGAAGAATATTATGACTTGCTAACATTAACAACCATGCTTCAGCCTTAGCTTCGGCTGACAATGGAACATGAACGGCCATCTGATCACCATCAAAGTCAGCATTAAATGCTGCGCAACACAAAGGATGCAACCTTATTGCTCGACCATCGACCAGTACAGGCTGAAATGCTTGTATACCAAGTCTATGAAGTGTAGGAGCACGATTCAGTAGAACAGGGTGCGACCTAACTGTATATTCTAAAACTTTATAAACAGCAGAATCTCCTTTTTCTATGAGAATTTTCGCACTTCTAGGTGTACGTATATAGCCTTGCTCGATGAGATGCCTGATAACCATAGGCTTAAATAACTCAATCGCCATCTCCTTTGGTATACCACACTCATTCAACTTGAGCTCCGGACCAACAACGATAACTGATCTACCTGAATAATCAACTCTTTTACCTAGCAAATTCTGCCTAAATCTTCCCGTCTTGCCTTTTAAATTATCGCTCAATGATTTCAAAGGCCTACGAGTACCACTTCTTACAGCAGCTCTCAGTCTACTGTTGTCAAATAAAGCATCTACCGCTTCTTGCAGCATTCTTTTTTCATTTCTTAAAATTACATCTGGAGCCTTTATCTCCATCAATTGTCTCAATCTATTATTTCGTATAATAACTCTTCGATATAAGTCATTTAAGTCTGATGCAGCGAATCGACCACCATCCAAAGGTACTAATGGGCGTAATTCTGGAGGTATAACAGGCAAAACACTTATTACCATCCACTCAGGTTTATTTGGAACTTTTTTCTCTATTCGGGGATCGAATTTCCTTAAAATCCTTAAACGCTTTAATGCATTGTCTCTTTTTTGCATCGAAACTTTTTCAGCCCTAATAACTTTAAGTAACTCATTTATAGTACCTACAATGTCAAGTTCAGTCAATAACCTCTTGATGGCTGCCCCGCCCATCAATGCTTCGAAGTAATAATCATCATCTAGCTCATTTTCTGTCGCAGTATCTATCCCAAATTCTTCATCTAAATCTAAAAATTCTGACTCTGTTATTAACTCTCCATATTTACGACCAGATTTACCTGGATTAACAATAGCATATCGTTCATAATAAACAATAGACTCTAACTCCTTTGTTGTATAACCAAGTAAATAGCTAATCTTGCTAGGAATAGACCTTAAATACCATATATGTACAACCGGTACGGCTAAAGTAATATGGCCAAAGCGTTCTCGTCTAACAGTTTTTCTCGTAACTTCCACACCACATCTATCGCATATTATTCCTCTGTAGCGTATCCTCTTATATTTACCACAATGGCATTCCCAGTCTTTTACTGGACCAAAAATTTTCTCACAAAACAATCCATTCTTTTCAGGTTTATAAGATCTATAATTTATTGTTTCTGGCTTTAAAATTTCACCACGCGAATTGTCTAAAATCTGCTCGGGCGAGGTTAAGCCAATTGTAATACTTGAAAAATTATTTGCTTTTCTGTGCTGAATAGGTTCAGTGAATGCCATTTTTATACCCTATATCTGTTATTAATCTAAAACTACGTTTAAACCTAATCCTTCAAGCTCTCGGACAAGAACATTGAAAGATTCTGGTATATTTGAATCAGGTGAATTGTAACCACGAACCAAAGAATTATACAACTTTGTACGACCATCAACATCGTCTGACTTTGTTGTGAGTATTTCTTGCAGAACATGAGAAGCACCATACGCTTCGAGCGCCCAGACTTCCATTTCTCCAAGTCTTTGTCCTCCAGATTGAGCTTTACCTCCTAAAGGCTGCTGTGTTATTAAAGAATATGGCCCAGTTGATCTTGCATGCATTTTATCATCAACCTGATGTGATAATTTTAACATGTAAATATTACCTACCACAACTTTGGAGTCAAACTTCTCACCAGTCCTTCCATCCCACAGGTCAACGGTACCAGTTTTGGGTAATCCAGCTTGTTCAAGCTCATTTTCAACATCACCCAAACTAGCACCATTAAAAACGGGTGTAGTATAATATTTTCCTAATTTTTGACCAGCCCATCCAAGCATCGTCTCGTATAATTGCCCAAGATTCATTCTCGAAGGAACGCCTAAGGGGTTAAGAATTATATCAACAGTGGTTCCATCATCAAGATAAGGCATATCTTCCTCAGGAACAATAATAGACACTATACCTTTGTTACCATGCCTCCCAGCCATCTTATCGCCAACCGATATACGCCTTTTTTGGGCAATATAAACCTTTGCGAGCTTCATAACTCCTTGTTGAAGGTCATCACCAACTCTTAATTTAAAGATATCTTTTTCTAGACCTTCTTCTAGTTGGCGAAGATTTCTACTAAAATTTTCCCATATCCTTAAAATATTATTCCAAATAAAAGGATCTTCGACCCATGGAGATTTTAAAGATAATCTTTCAAAATCTAGATCAGATACCCTTTGACTTGTCAGTAAAGTTTTTGCTTTAATTAATGTCTTATTTGTTGCAGAATCTCTTATGCCACCAGAAGTTTGATTTTCTAATTGCATACTCAACAATTCATTGCGCTTTTCCATGAGATTCATTCGATTCTGCCTAGCGTTTTTCTGAAGCATTCTAATCTGCTGCTTCTCTTCTTTTCTAATAGCTAAACTCTTCCTCTCGAATAATTGTGTATCTATTATAGTTCCATGAACACCAGAAGAACATCTTTTCGATGCATCTTTCACATCTCCAGCTTTTTCTCCAAAAATCGCTCTTAATAATTTTTCCTCTGGAGTTGGATCAGTTTCACCTTTTGGAGTAACTTTACCAACTAATATATCTCCTGGAATAACCTGAGCCCCAATCCTAACAATACCTCTTGAATCTAAATTGCGAGTCGCCTCTTCACTAACATTCGGTATCTCATTCGTCAGCTCTTCTTCACCTCTACGAGTATCCCTTATTTCAACTTCGAACTCCTTCATGTGAATAGAAGTCAGTACATCTTCCCTGACCAACCTTTCATTTATAACAATGGCATCTTCAAAATTGTAACCTCTCCACGGCATAAAAGCAACATTCAAATTACGACCTAATGCCAAACGTCCATTATTTGTTGAAGTACCATCTGCCAACACATCTCCAACTTTAACATCATCTCCTACTCGAACGAGCGGTTTCTGATTAATGCATGTATTTTGATTGGTTCTTAAGAACTTACTTATCTTAAATGATTTAATATTTTCATCAGGTACAAGAGTCAATTCATCTGCCTGACCCTTGGTTCTCAATATGATCTCGTCAGGTTTCACTTCTTCCACTACTCCGTCAACATCTGATACAACAACTGAACGTGAATCACTCGCAACATTTTTCTCCATACCTGTTCCAACTAAGGGTATTTCAGGCCTGAGTAAAGGCACTGCCTGTCTCATCATATTAGAACCCATTAGTGCACGATTTGCATCATCATGCTCCAAGAAAGGAATCAAGGAAGCGGAAACACTCACGATCTGATTAGGAGATACATCAGTGAAATCAATTTCTTCTCTAGTTACAAGTGGAAAGTCCTCACCATTTCTGGCGCGAACATACTCATCCAAACCTCCAGTTCTAGCACTCAAACCCTCTGTTGCGGGAGATATCAGCGAACGCTCCTCCTCATCAGCACTTAAATATGAGACATTCTCACTGGGTGAAATCGAACCTGAATCATCGACATTCATTTTGTAGTATGGAGATTCAATAAAACCTAATTTATTTACTTTAGCATGCGTAGCTAACGAACTAATTAAACCTATATTTGGTCCCTCTGGTGTTTCTATTGGACAAAGCCTTCCATAATGGGTGAAATGAACATCTCTTACCTCAAAGCCGGCCCGCTCTCTTGTTAGACCACCTGGACCCAAGGACGATATTCTACGTTTGTGCGTGATTTCTGAAAGTGGATTTGTTTGGTCCATAAACTGAGATAATTGACTTGTTCCAAAAAAAGTATTAATAACCGAGGTAACGACACGAGAATTTACTAAGTCTTGAGGAGTAAGACTTTCTGCTTCACGCTGATTCATTCTCTCTCTTATAGTTCTCTGCATTCTTGATAATGCAACACTAAATTGATTAGCTAACTGTTCTCCGACTGTCCTTACACGCCTGTTACCCAGGTGATCAATATCATCAGGACCTTTCAAACCCTTGCGCATAATTATTAAATATTTAAAAACTTCTATAAAGTCTTCTCTAGTCAAGATCGGTTCATCTACAGGTATTTTTAAATCAAATTTTTTATTTATTCGATATCTGCCAACTTGCCCTAAATCATATTTCTTAGAGGAAAAGAACATTTTTTCAATAAACTTTTTCGCCACAGGCACATTAGGAGCTTGCCCAGATCTTAGGTGCTCATACAAGAGCATTAATGCCTCATCACTATTTGAAGTAGGATCCTTTTCAACAGTATTTTTAAGCATTAGATAATCAAGGTCATTTACGTCCTTGACTGCATAAACTTTCTTTACTCCGCTCTCTTTCAATTTCTCTAAGTCAGATTTGGTTATAACTTGACCTTGCTCAACAAGCACCTCTCCAGTACTCTTGATTAAGACATTTTCTAAAAAATCTTTTCCAACAAGATTTTTAAAATCATTGACCTTAAACTCTTTTACAAGATTGAAAACATTGAAAATTTCCCTATTTGATGCATATCCTATAGCCCTTAACAGCAATGTCGCAGGAAACTTTCTTCTTCGATCTATTATCGCATAAATACAATCATAAATATCTGTGGTAAAATCTACCCATGAACCTCTAAAAGGAATAATTCTAGCAGTGAATATTTTGGTTCCATTTGGATGAAATGTTTGATCAAAAAACACACCGGGAGAACGTTGCAACTGACTTACAATGACGCGCTCAGCTCCATTTATGATAAATGTTCCTCTATCTGTCATATATGGGACGTTACCAAAAAACACGTCCTGCTCGATATCCTGAACGAATTGAGTACGATCGTTTTCATTGGTAATATGAAGAACAAATTTTACTTTGAGAGGGACAGAATATGATATCCTTCTTTCCAAACACTCTTTCATAGTATATTTGGGGAGTCCTAAATAGTAACTCTTGTATTCTAAAACGTAATTCCTGTGATTATCTTCAACAGGAAACATGGCTCTAAATACGGCTTCTAAGCCTTTCTTGACTCTCTTTTCTGCGAGAACATTTTCTTGTAAAAATTCTTCATATGATGCTAACTGTATCTCAAGTAAGTCAGGAACATTTTCTTTAACGCTAACTGAAGCGAAGTCGTGTCTCTTAAGTTCACGAACGGCTTGACTGTTCAAATCAATGCCCTCCTATTTAATAATGATTGAAGACCAATAGATTTAATACCTAATATAATCATCCGCTACTTTAATGTAACAGACGCTCCAGCTTCTTCTAGTTTAGACTTCATAGCTTCAGCTTCTTCCTTGGACAGAGTATCTTTAATGACAGTTGGAGCACCATCAACAAGACCCTTTGCATCTTTCAATCCAAGCTGAGTTATTTCTCTAACAACCTTAATAACATTAATTTTCTTCTCTCCTGCCGATGTTAATTCAACATCAAATTCAGTTTTCTCATCCGCAACAGCCTCTCCTCCACCAGCGGGAGCTGCAGCAACAGCTACTGGTGCTGCGGCTGTAACACCGAACTTTTCTTCGATATCGTTAATTAACTCGGAAATTTCGAGCATATTTGAATTTTCTAGGTAGCTAAGCACATCTGCACGTGTTACGTCAGCCATTTTTTCTCCTGTTTTTCTTTTTTATTTTAAATTTAATCTTTTTGATCTTTTAAACTATTAAGAGATCCTACCAATTTTGACATTGTGGCTCCTAAAGCTCCGACCAAGTTTGACAACGGTGAGTTCAACCCACCTACTAATTTCGACAATAACTCTTCTTTTGATGGCAAATTAGCCAACTCTTCATATTTTGCAGCGTCAAACATTTGACCTTCAAACAAAATTCCTACAACTTTTAAAGAATCGTTATCTTTAACAAAACTCTTTATTACCTTTGCAGGAGCGGTTGGGTCACTTTCTGAAAAAGCTATACCTATCTGACCGACAAGTAAATCATCAAGCCCACTTATACCTACATTTTTAGCTGCTATCTTAGTCAAATTATTTTTAACAACCTTATATTCTACACCTTCTTCTCTGAAGCTTTTACGTAATTTCGTTACACTCGATACATTTAAACCTGTATAGTTTGCAAAATAAACTCCACTTGACTTCTGAAGCTTTTCCTGTACTTTGTTAACTATATCTATTTTTTCTTGATTTGGCATATCTTATTCCTAAGCAATGAATTCATTTTTATCTAGTTTAACACCTGGCCCCATAGTTGTAGTAATTGATACCTTTTTCAAGTACACACCTTTAGAAGCATTTGGCTTAGCTCTCATCAAAGCAGCCATCAAAGCCTTTGTATTATCAATTAACTTCTCTGAATCAAAAGATAATTTCCCTACTGATACATGAATAATACCATACTTATCAACGCGAAATTCTATACGACCAGACTTAACCTCTTTAACAGCTTTAGCGACATCTACAGAGACAGT
>MDTD01163689.1_pt1 | contig 11450 bp, 11 predicted proteins | sample 811221 | NCBI WGS metagenome assembly MDTD01 (sample SAMN05326646, study PRJNA326480) | marine metagenome | isolation source: seawater | place: Pacific Ocean: South West | collected 2011
AACGATCCTATTCAAAATATTTATTACATGGATGAATTTAGTTTTAGAAAAATTATATTTTTTATATCGGTGGGATTATACTCAAGTTTATGTCTTCCATTGTTTTCACTAAACCTTGCTCATACAAATGACTTTGTTCCAAAATCAAAATTTGTTGCTGCCGGAGGTGGATTACAATTAATCTTTGGAGTTGGGGCAATTAGTGGTCCAATTCTTTGCTCGATTTTTATGGAGTGGTTTGGTTTAAATGGATTATTCATTTTTCTAATTATTGTTCACGCAATTATCGGTGGATTTGGTTTATATAGAATGAAAATTAGAGAAACTGTTGAAAATCCTGACTCAACATTTACACCTGTTCCAGCAACAATTACTCCTGCTGGATTAGAATTAGATCCTGATACTCCAGCTACATTAGATAGTGATCTAGAAAGAGACAAAATAACTAAGAATCCTGAAGTAATTGTCGAGGAAAATAAATTTTAAAAACTAGTAAATTTATAATAAAATAACTATTATTTATTATTCTTCGATAATACTATGAAAAATAATATAAATCTTAACGAAAACTTAAATCAAGGTTTACAATTTCACAAAAAAAATGATCTTACAAATGCAAAAAAAATTTATGATAAAATTTTGTTTGAATATCCAAATAACTTTGAAGCTAATTTTTATCTTGGTACATTATATGCTCAAACTAAAAAATTTTCAGAAGCTTCTACTTATCTTAATAAAGCAATAGAAATTAACTCAAAAAATCCAGATTTATACAATAATTTAGGTTTGATTTATAGAGAGTTAAATGATTTTGATAAAAGTTTAAAATGTTTTAATGAGTCGATAAAAATTAATCCTAATTTTGATGTTGCATATAATAATTTAGGCATAGTATTGAGAGATTTAGGAAAGTCAGATGAAGCAGAAAAAAATTTTTTAAAATCTATAGACTTAAATCCGAAAAATAGTGATCCTTATAATAATCTTGGTCTTATATACAAAGAAAAAGACTTAAAAAAAGCCCAAGTTTTTTTTGAAAAAAGTTTAGAGATAAATCCTAAAAATTTCTTAACATTAAATAATATTGGAAATTTATATAAAAAAAATGAAAAAGTTGAGATTGCAGAAAAATTTTTTAATGATGCAATAAGTATTAATAAATTTTATTTTGATAGTTATAATAATCTAATGGATCTTTATGATAAAACAAATCAAAATAAAAAATTATTATTTATAATTAATACTGCAAAAAAAATTTTTTCCTCAAATAAAATTATAGATTTATTTTATGGATTATATCTTTATAAAAATAAAAATTATGATGAAGCTATTACGGTGCTCAACAATTTATCATTTAAAAACAAAAATGAATTAAATCGTGAAAGACTAAGATGCTTAATCTTAGCAAAAAGTTATGATAAAAATAAAATATATGACAGTGCTTTTGATTTTTATGTAATAACTAATAAAATAAATTTAGAAAAACAAAGCTCAGATATAAACAAGTATAGATCTACAAAAATTATAACAGAAAGAATAATTTTCTATAAAAATAATATTCTTAAACTTAACCAAAACAATACAGATTTAAATGAAAAGCAACCAGTTTTTATGATTGGCTTTCCAAGATCTGGAACTACACTTTTAGACACAATCTTAAGAAGCCATACTTCAGTTGAAGTTATAGAGGAGCAACCTTTGGTTTCAGATTTAATAACATCGTTGCATAATTATACTAATAATAATTTAGATAGGTTATCTAATTTGACCGAGGAACAGATTATTTTATTACAAAACCAGTATTTCGAAAGTCTACTCTCTATATCAAAACATAATAGTAATAAAATAATTATAGATAAATTGCCACTTAATATAATTTATACTGGTGAAATTCTTAAAATATTTCCAAAAGCAAAGTTTATAACTTCTATAAGAAATCCTTTTGATTCAGTGCTTAGTTGTTATATGCAAAGTTTTAAATTAAATGATGCTATGGCTAATTTTTTAAATCTAGAAGATGCAGCTATTATGTATAATAATGTAATGAAACTGTGGAATATATATAAAAACAAAATCGATTTTAATTATCAAGAAGTAAAATATGAAGATATTATCCATAATTTTGAAAACACTATAGAAAAAATTTTAAAATTTATAAATTTAGGTTGGTCAGATAACATTTCAAAATTTTATGAAACTGCAACAAAAAGAAGTCTAATTTCAACACCAAGTTATGATCAAGTAAATCAGCCTTTATATACAAGTTCAATAGATAGATGGAAAAACTATAAAAATAATATTAAAAATATTATTCCAATTTTAAATCCGTGGCTTAAAGAATTTAATTATAAAAATTAATTTAAAATTGATATTTTATCGCCAATATTAATTGAGGATGAAGTGAGAATTTGACATCTTAATCCTCCTTTCCTTAAAAATTCTTTTAAAATATTATCTTGATTAAGTAACTCAGTTAGATGTCTACATGGTCTACATAAATCAATTGCCTCTAATTCAACATTTCCAATTTTAATTTTTTTTCCAATTAACTCATTTAATTTAATGCCTTTGGTGATTATATTTCTTCTAAAATCTATATATGAAATACTATGACCGAACCTAACATTGTAATCATCTATATTTTCAGATTCAATAAGTGACAGTTGGTTGTAAGGGTCATTAAATTCTTGAAAATGTCTATCTCCAACAATTCCTTTATTCTTAATAACATCAATGCAATCTACTTCTTTAATTGGTTGGTTGTTGTTATTAGTAATTCCTATTTTTAATACTTCAGCCATAAATTATTGAAGAAAAATTAAAGCTCATATAATATTTTTTAATATTATGACTTATTTAACTTCAAATCAACTTAAACAATACAACGAGAATGGTTATTTAGCTCCGATAGATATTCTATCAAAACAGGAGGCACAAGCTGCTAAGGAAGAAGTTGAAGAAATTGAAAAAAGGATGCCTGATGAAATTGATAAATCAGGAAGATATAATGTTCATCTTATCTCACCAAAACTAGATTCTATAGTACATAATTCAAAGATATTAGATGTTGTAGAAAGTATTATTGGAAGAAACATTTTAGTTTGTAGCACCACATTATTTATAAAAAATCCAAATGATCAGGGCTTCGTGAGTTATCATCAAGATGCAAAATATATTGGTCTAGAGCCTCATAATTGGGTAACAGCTTGGGTTGCATTGACTGACTCATTTAAAAAAAATGGTTGTATGAAAATGTGGCCAAAATCACACTTAGAAATTAAAGATCATAATGAAAAATTTAATAAAGGAAATTTATTAACAAGGGGTCAAACTGTTGAAAATGTTCCTGAAAATAAATTAGAGTTAGTTGAGCTTGAAGCTGGACAAATTTCTTTACACCATCCAAGAATAGTTCATGGATCTGGAATAAATAAAAGTAATGATAGAAGAATTGGATTTGTTATCCAAAGTTATATTGGCACAAATGTTAAACAAGTATTAGGTAAAAATAGTGTTCAATTAGCAAGAGGAGTTGATGAATTTCGTCATCATGAAATAATTCAAAGACCAAACTCACTGATAAGTAAAAAAGATTTATTGATAAAAAAAAGAGAAAATGAAAATCTTCAAGATATTTTTTATAAAGGTTCTGAAAAAAAAGGAACATACTAATTTTATGAAAAATTATAGTTTGATAATTTTGCTTTTAATTTTTATTTTCAATTTAAGTTTTGCTAGCGAATTAAAAGTTACAAAAAACTCTGATGCTGTTTGTAATAATGGTGAAAGAGCTACTTTTACAGTTAAAAGGGCAAAATCGACAAAATGGGCAATAATTTTACCTGGTGGCGGTGTTGCAAGAAATGCTGAGGAATACAAATCAAGATCTGACAACATGAAATCTCCTGAATTAAAACCTCATTATTTTGGACAAGCTATAGAGAGAGATATTGAGGATAAAAATTACAATATGGTATTTATCCCATATTGTTCTAGTGATTTATATCAGGGAAACCACTTTAATATTGTAGATGGTAAAGAAATTCCTTTCAAAGGAAGAGTAATAGTTAATGATGTCATAGATCAACTTGATGAACAGCTGAAGAAAGCTGATGATATTATATTTTTAGGTTATTCAGCAGGAGCAATTGGTATCGGTTTCCATGCAGAAAGAATTGGTCATTATAAAAATGTTAGGGTTTTAGTGGACAGTTTTTGGTTTGATGAAGAAATGACAAAATTTTATAAAAAATTTGAGAAAAATAATGATCGAAGCTTTATCTATAAAAGCTCTATGGAAGCTTGCAACAATAGTTGGGTCAGTTGTTTTCCCTCAAGAAATAACTTTGAAAAAAATAATATAAAAGAAGTATTTTTCATTTGGAATATTGGAGACAGATATGCAAATCAAATAAAAGATAAGTTAGCTCTGAAAAAAGCTATCAAGAAAGATTTAGAGTTTTATAATGCTGGATTTAGTATTGAAGCTGATGTTAGAAAAATTTCAGGATTTGAAGATTGGGGTCACGTTTTAGCATGGGATAATAAAACTTACATTAAAAACTACTTTGATATAAGCCTGCAAGAAGCAGTTAATAATTGGATAGATAGAAAAGGAAATATGGTAGTTGTTGATTATTTACTTAGTGATGAGAAGAAAGCAGTAATAAATAAAAAATTAAAAACATTTGATGGAGAATATAAATTTAAATTACATAGAGTATCAAAGGATGGTAAAAATAAAAAAATTGGTAATGGAAAACTTAAAATTGAAAATGGAGAATTAATTTTCTCTATCAAAGCTAGCAAATTAAAAACTGGTCTAAAAGATCATTATGAAACAGCAAAAATTAATATAAACCCTAATGGTGAGTTAAATGGATCTATTAAAATTGATGTATTGAGTGGCAAAGATAGATCGGAAATTTACTATTTTAAAGGAATGCTTAACGATAAAATCTGGGGAATATCTCCAGATGAAAGTTTTTTCAAAGTTTACCTACATATAAAAAAATACTTATAAAAAGATAATTAATTTTTTGGAGTTTTGGGACTCGATGAAAGCCATACATTTAAAATGTTGGGTGAAATTTTTGAAGAATCATGAATTTATTTTAGGACTGGGGTAGACTCATCAACTTTAAAAGAATTAAATTCAAAATATTAAGTATTAAAAGAAAAAAAATAATATTTCACCAAAAATTTTTATAAAGTTTAGAGGCAAAAGAATTTTAAATTAATAAAAACTTACTTGCTCTGTTTTTTTTTGTTATCTAACTATTACTAATAAGTTAAAACTTACTGCTAAATCTAGCATGATTTTAAATAACTAGAAAATATGTGAAAATTTTTTTCATTACTCATTTGCAATTTTTTTTTTTATTTTCAGTTGAAATTTTATATTTTGTATTCTCGCTATTAATCTTTCTTGCATCTAATATAGATGCAAAATGATGATTTACATCTCTATGACCTGCTTCATCATCTCTAATTACTTTTACAACATCTTTTAAAGTTGAATGAAGCGGGAGATTCCAATAATTTATTGCAATTTCTGGAGCCGGTTGATCTGGGATTTGCCCATTTTCTAATTCCTTTAAATATTCTGTGTAACTAATCACTGCCTCTTCTTCAAAATATCCAACTATTCTATGTGCAGTTCTTTGGGATATTATAAAAATGAACATATACATTATTATAAAAATAAATTGAGCTATCATTATAATCAAACGTTCAAGAAATGTTGGTTTTGCAACTTCAATAAAAGTCATTAAGTGCATTCTTTCATTTGCTGCTTCATCTAAAAGTATTTTGATCCAACCTTTATCATCTTCCATTTTTCGTAAAGATTTTAAATGCAAAAGCATTCCTGCAACCATTCCTGGAACTGCAGCAACTGTTTCGAGAACTACTGCCCTATGCCCATACTTTTTTCTAAAAAAAGCATCAGCTAAAAATCTTAAAAATTTTGTAAAACTAAAAGCAACACGATCACTAAAATTTTTTGGTTTATAATGTTTTTTTAAATTATCCATTAGATGAATATGGACATTAATTCAAATTTTTCTAATAAAAAATTTTTTATAATAAATTAAAAGACTTACAAAATGTATGTTTAATAAGAGAAATATTATGCGACAATCTTGTAGTGATCTAATTATTCAATCAGTATTAAAAAAGCAGCATGTTTATTGCAATAAACAGATTTAAAATAATTCCTGGTAAAGAGCAAGAATTTGAGAAAGTTTGGAGAGAAAGAGATACTCACTTAAATAGCGTAGAGGGTTTTAAGGAATTTCATCTTATTAAAGGCGATACAAATAAAGAATTTTCTTTATACGCTTCACATAGTACATGGAATACAAAGCAAGATTTTATTAATTGGACGAAATCCGATGCATTTAAGCTAGCTCACAAAAATGCAGGTCAACATAAAAATTTATATTTAGGTGCACCTAATTTTGAAGGTTTTGAAGTGGTGATATAATTTTATGTTTCAAGATTTAACTTTTTATCTTTCATCAGCAATACTTGGAATTATGCTATTTTTCTCATTCGTTGTAGCTCCAGTAACTTTTACATCTTTAAACGAGGAAAATGCTAGAAGATTTATAAGAAAAATATTTCCATTTTATTATAATGTAAATCTTGCAATAAGTGCACTTATAACCTTAATTTTATTTTTTATTAAATCGTTTAAACTAGATTTTTTTTTAATATTTTCAGTTACCGTATTATTTGCTTTGTCTAATTTTGTATTAATGCCTTTGATCAATAAATATAAAGATACTAATCAAGATAAAAAATTTAAATTTTCTCATTTTATATCTGTGGTTATAAATTTTATACAAATTATATTTTTAATAATTTTTTTAGTTTAAGAAATCTATCTTCTAGTTGAAAGACTTGTATGTTTAGAAAGTATCTTAGAAGAAAAAAATTTTGCATTTTTAGATTTTTTTATACTCCAGATCTGTTCCCTAGCAAAAATTGAAGTTTTATTGTTGTCAACAATTGGTAATGGATAATCTTTTCCAATTTTTAAATCTAAACTTTTTTCGTCTATATAGGTTAAATTCCAAGGCTCATGAATAAGTTTTCCTTGAATATTTTTAAGTTCTGGAACCCATTTTCTTATAAAATGTCCATCTGGATCCTGATCTTTTGATTGTTTAATGGGATTATAAATCCTAACAGAATTTATACCTGTTGTGCCTGATTGCATTTGAAATTGAGAGTAATGAATACCAGGCTCATAATCAGTGAATAATTTTGCCATATATTTTGAAGTCTTTCTCCAATCTAACCATAACTGATATGACGCAAATGAAACTAACATTGCTCTCATTCTAAAATTTATCCAACCATTTTTTTGCAAAAATCTCATACAAGCATCTACAAAAGGGAAACCTGTGTTGCCTGATTGCCAAGCTTTAAGATAAGTTTCATTAAAACTATTTTCTCTTAAACCATCAAATGCTCTATTTAAATTTTGATATTCGATTTCAGGTTCGTCATATAATCTTTGAATAAAATGACAATGCCATGCAAGTCTACTTTTGAATGAATTTAATGACTTTCTATGATTATAAGAAATATTGTATTTTAACTTTTCAGAAGTTTTTTGATATATTTCTTTTAATGATATATTCCCATATGTAATATGAGGGCTTAATCTTGAGCATGAATTTTCACCTGTGATTGGAGATGACATTTCTTTTTGATAATTCTCTGATCTGTCAGATAAAAAACTCTCTAGAAGTTTAACAGCTTCTTGTCTCCCACCTTTTTGAATAAATGAATTTTCTAACTCGTTTGTTTTTACTCTAATATTTTCATTAAAATCGTCACTTATAAAATTACAAGACACTTTTTGAGAAAGTATAGGTTTGTTGATAAAATTATTCCAATTTTTAGACCAATTTGGTCTCACTCTATGATTTAACTGTAATCCAAACTGATTAAATCTAAACCAATTAATATTTTTTTCTTTTAACATTTCCTCACATTTGTAATCTAAATTAGTAATAAAATTGTTGTTAAACACTCTATTAGAATAAATTTCTGATATCTTAAATTTATCTATTAATTTATTAATTATTCTCAATGTATCTCCATAATAAATATTAAGTTGAGTATTAAATTTAGTTCTTAATAATTGAGATAATTCATCTACAGATTGCTTTAAAAATTTCAAATGAAATGAGCTTGATGTCTCTAATAAAAAATAATTTTTATCATAAATAAATATTGGAAGTATGCTTTTGTTTTGTGATGCATTAATAAAAGCCTCGTTATCATCTAACCTAAGATCGTATCTAAACCAAACAATTTTATTCATAGAATTTCATTTAAATTATCTAGCCAATTTTATAAATATGTCTCCCATTCCACTTTGTAATTGATCTAGAGGAGTACTGTTTCTAAACTCACAAAATAATCCTGTTACTTGATGGTTGTCTATTTTTGTAATTTCTGAATTAGTGCATAGTTTTCCTTCATGAAATAAACCAATTACTAATCTATTATCTATTTCTACTACTTGATCTTTAGATAATTTAAATCCGTCACAAAAATAATCTCTATTAACTCTTGAAGGAAAATCTTTTTTTGTACAAGGATTTTTAATGGTTAATACATAAAATTCTTTTTCTATATCTTTAAATTTATGTTTCATTTTTTTTACTTTTGTATATTTCATCACATCACAGGAGCATGGTATGCAGCACCTATAATAATCTCCACAAATTTTTTTTTTTGTATCAAAATCCGATAAATAAACTTTTTCTGGTTCAGAATTAGGATTAATTAACGAACCAGAGACAGCACAATAAAGTTTATTAAATTCAATAAAATCTTTGTAAGTAATATCCTTTGATATAATATACTTAAAAAATTTTGGACCAGCTGCATTTCTATTTCGATCTGGAAAAATTTTGTTCCAATCATTTACTAATTCTTGATAATAATTTTTTTCTATAGATATAACCTTTGAGGTAAAAAATAAAAAACAACATAAGCTTAGTATAAATACAAATTTTTTTTTTTTCATAAATAATCAATTTTTTTGTTTAATCTCAAATGTCTTATTTAAATTTTTAACGTCAAATATTTTTGAATTACCATTAGTCCACGTAACTCTAATTTTAATATTTTTTTCATTTTGTCTAATTCCATAATGTGCCACTGGCTCCATTTGACACAAGTAACCAGATCCTGAATCTATAGTTTTTGAATGTGTTCTTAAATTAGAATATAGTGTAACAGTTGCTCCTCTTGCTGGTGCCCCATATATATTTAATGGTTTAATTCTTAAGAAGTTATTTTTTTTTATATTAGCTTTATACAATGTTAATGGTTGATAGCCTGACTCGCCATGAGAAATTAATAATTCTAAAATTCCATCATTATCTATATCTGCTACAGCGGCTCCTGTTCCTAATCCGTAAGACTCTAAAGCATTATTAATTTCAATTTGCTTAAACAAACCATCGTCTAAAATTTTAAATAATTTATTAGGCTCTCCAATATTATTCATAAAGACTTCATCATAACCGTCATTATCAAAATCAGCTGAAATTAATGTTCTAATTCTTGAAGGAGCTTTAAATTCATCGGTTGCAATATCTACAAATTTATTTTCTTCAAGGACAAAAGCTCTATGAGGACCCTCCCAATTCGAAGTTAATATATCTAATCTTCCTCTATAATATATATCACTTAGTGTTGTTCCTCTTCCATTTTCAAAAGTATCAGCAATTGAATAATCTTTTGCAACTTCAGTAAAATTTCCATTAATGTTATAATATAAGAAATTATTTCCTCTTTCATTAGCAGCAAATATATCTGATTTTCCAGAAAGGATATTTCCTGATATAACTGCTCTTCCACCTGTAATTTTATTTATTCCAAGTTCTTTTGCTTTGTCAATTATCTTATTTCCATCCTTTTCATAAAATCTTGTTGGGCCACCGTAATTAGCGACATAAATTCCATATGACCCATTTCCTTTTCTATCTACACAAACAACTGATCTACCAGCTGTAAGATTTAAATTTTCTTTGTTTACATTAAGTTCAAATAAATCCACAAATTTCTTACCGTTGAAATCTAACAGTCTATCAGAATATATCTTTGCCCCACTGTAAGTATCTGTATTTAAAAAGTAAATTTCTTCAAATCCATCTTGATCAATATCACAAGAAGCAACTCCAATAGTTTTTCTATTTTCATCTTGAAAGATGTTTTGATCTATTTTATTTAATAAAATTCCCTTTTTATAACCTAGAGCTAAGTTTTTAAATCCAAATCCAGTAACTAAAAATTCGTATTCGCCATCGTTATTAGCATCTGTTACCGAGACTCCATAACTCAACCTAGGTTGATTATCTAAAACCTGATAAGTTATATCATCAAAAAATTCTTCTGATTTCACAGAATTTGAAAAATAAATAAGTAGTAAAAAAAAAAAATTGAGTATTTTCATGAATTACAAAAAATTTATAGAATTGAGGACACTATTGACTTACTTCGTATAAAATTTGTTCTGTTAATTTTTTTATTTCATCAACAGCACTTCCTTTCCTTTGTTTTTCGATTGCTGTTTTTCCCTCCCCCATTGAGGAAGCATAGATTTGTCTATTGCCTATAATTGTGTTGATTGCGGGTACATTTAAAGTTTTTATATAATCGTTGGTTTTAATTATTTGTTTTGATCTTTGGTTAGCTCTATTAATTTGTATCATAATTTTTTTATTAGCCTTTTTTGCAATATCAATAATTGCTTCTGTTGCCCAAAAATCAACGTGGGATGGTGTCATGGGAATTAAAACTATATCAGAAGCTTCAATTGCAGGTCTTGCATCAGACTCTATTTTTGGAGGAGTGTCAATAATAACAATATCATGCTCTTTTTTTAAATTCACTGACTCATATTTCGCGCCCCAAAGACTAGCAGTTTTAAAGTTCAATTTTTCATTTTGTATATTATTTTCTGTTCGGATCATAAACCATTGACCTAAACTTCCTTGCGGATCAGTATCAACAACTGCTACTTTGAGATTATGAAATTTTATAAAACCCATAGCCAAATGAATTGCTAAAGTTGTTTTTCCTGTTCCTCCTTTTTGTTGAGAAATTGTAATAACTTTTGAGAGCATAGTTTTTGATAATATATTTATTAAGGTAATCTCGAAATAAAAATTTATTTTCAATTATAGCGTTAATATATTTTTCTACCTGAAATTGAAAATCTAATTTAAAATTTTTAAAAATGTTAATTACATTAGATTTTAAACTTATAAAAAATATATATAAAAAAAATATAATCTTTTGTAATTAAATTATGAGAATATTATATTTTAATTAGTTTTTTTGTATTAACGACAAAAAGAGGGTAAATGAATAAGCTATTGTTACCAGCAGATATTGTAGGTGGGTCGTTTTGGCTG
>MDTD01101691.1_pt1 | contig 11448 bp, 9 predicted proteins | sample 811221 | NCBI WGS metagenome assembly MDTD01 (sample SAMN05326646, study PRJNA326480) | marine metagenome | isolation source: seawater | place: Pacific Ocean: South West | collected 2011
CTGTCTTTCAGGATATTTCTTTCCTGTTGCAGGATTTTCTGCATCTGGATGACCTTTTGGAAGAGAATATGCTATTCCTGTAGGACCACGACCTTTATCTTCAGCTTTAAATCCATAAGATTTCATAACATCATCATGATGTTTAGCTGCCTTAGCTTTACTGATACCCATACCTTTTGCTATACGATCAATTCCATCTTGTCTATGTTTTGCAGGACTCATAAGTTCTCTAGCTTTCTTCAGATTCAAATTTGAATATTTCTTTGTATAATTTCTAGGTACACCTCTTGCTTCTTTCATTGATTTTTCTAAATCATCAGCCTGACCAGCATGAGTTTTTGCTCCCTTTCTAAGATTCTTTATTAACTTCTTTACAAATGGTTCATCATCTTTATCTAACTTTTCTGCAGTTACAGGAGGTTTATTCTTTATCATTTTCTTTTTCATCAAGTCATTAAGATGATTCATAACATCTCTATGATCTTGTCTTCTTACGTATAGTTCACCTTTGTCATGATCGTGATCTATGCCTTGTTTTTTAAGATGCTTGGTTATTGTATTCATATCTTCTGTTGCTATTGCAGCATAAGCTTTCTTAATCTTTGCACCATCTCTTTTAATTTGATCTTCTGCTACGAAGAAGAATGATTCATTCTTGCTGTTAAACATTGGTGACCTCGTTCCTATTTTTGGTTGCGCGACTGATTTTGTTACTCTATGCCAGACATCATGATCTTTTCCAGTCTGTTGACCAGATTTTTTAAGACTCCAACCAATACCTTTTGGTCTGTCTCCAACTGCTGTCTTTTTAATTTCGACTCCTTGACCCATTGCGAGTTCTTCTATACTCTCTCCACGAGCTCTTCTTATAGCGTCATCACTTGGATAGTCTTTATCGCCTTTTTTAGCTGGAGCTTCTCCACGTTTTTTCTTTGCATGCATGTTAGCCCATAATCCTGGTCTCTTTTTACTTTCTTCCATATCTTCGTCGTCCTGACCTTTCAGTTTTAATTGTAAATGTTTTCTAACGTCTGATTTTTGTACTCTTTCAACATTTTTTACCATATCAACTTTTCTTACTATTTTTCTTAATTCTCTTTTAAGTGATCCAGGATTGTCAGTATCCATAAACATTTTAGGCAATCCTTCTATATCAACTTGATATGTTGCTTCGTCTACGATTTTCTTTTTCTTATCCATTTTATTATCCTATACTATGTTTATTGTTCCAGCCATGGCTGAATGATATTGACAATTATAATATAAAGTGCTTGGAGCAGACATTGGAACCGTAAATAATATGACTCCTAGTTGCGCTCCATTTGACGTAACTCCTACATTATAGGCATTACTTGTTCCTGTTCCAGGAGATGTTTTGATCCAAAAAGGATGTCCACTTGCATTCATAGAGAATTGATATGTATCGCCTCTTCTTAAATACAATGTTGGATCATTTTCTGCGCTTGGGAAGAAATTTGATCCTGGATCAGTAAATACATAATGACTTGATCCACTTACTGCAACATTTAGCGTATACTTAGTCGTGTATGATGCCATTGTTAGATCACCACCGAGTTGTGGACTTGTATCTTCAACGATATTAGATATTCCACCACTATCAGCTCCATCAGCTGATATTGTAAGAGCATCTCCACCGTCAAATGTACTTATGGTAATTCCTGATCCTGCTCTAACTGTGAGTGTATCTTGTAATTGATCAGCTACTAAATTATTACCTGCACCACTTATGGTTCCACCATTTGCTGATACTGCAACTATTGCGAATGAGTTAGGCGCACTTGAAAGATTTGTTAAAGCTGATCCATCAACTGCTGGTAATTTTGCGTTTCCATCAAGTTGAATCAATTTATTTGCTGTAGTTCCAGCCAATTGACCAACATCTACCGCAAGTGTTTGAGTATGCTCACCTGATACGGTATCTAAAGTTCCAGTCAATCCTGTTCCAGCTGTAATATTAACTCTTGTAATATCACCACCACCTGCTCCATTTGCCGCCGCTGTGATTCGACCTTGAGCATCAACTGTAATATCGGCATTTGTATAAGAACCTGCAGAAACTGTTGTGTTGGCTAATCTAAGAGTTAATGAACCACTATTTCCACCACCCGATAATCCAATACCTGTGTTGACTGCAGTGATAGAACCTCCACCGCCACTTTCTCCTCCGCCTCCACCTGAGATAGTAATATTACCTGATCCAAGAAGCGACTGATTGTTTATTGTTTTAATATTCGTTCCAGATACTAAAGGCGCTTGAGCGTCTGCTGGTGTAAAAGTAAACACACCATTTGTATTATTATATGCAAGTGCTCCACCGCCAGATGCTGATGCCGTTGTCGTCGATAATCCAGTTCTCGCCTGAGCTAAATTAATTCCACCACCACCGACAGGTGCTCTAGCAGATATGTAATTTGAATCTATCAATGTAGTTATTACATCAGGATCAAGGTGTAATTCAACATAATCTGAATCTATAAGTTGTTCAACTTTTGCTGAGTCAAGAGCATTAAAATTATTAATTGTAACATTTTGACCAGTAGCTGCTTGCTTTACAAAGAATGTTCCTCCACTATCCTTTAGATCAATGTTACCTAAGCGAATAGTACTTCCTGACAAAAACAAATCTTTCCATTTTTGATCTGGACTTCCTAAATTGTACAATGCACCAGATGTGGCTTCACCTGTAAAAGTAAATGATACTATTGCTCCTGAGTTAACTGCAGTAATAGTGATTGTAATATCATTAGCCGGCGATTGACCACCAAGATCAGTTCCTACTATGGTTAATACGTCTCCATTTTGATATCCAGTTCCAACGTGAGAGGCATTTAATATAACATTAGTATATTGATTATAAGTGCGTGCAATATTAAATTTTGCTCCGGTGCCAGTTCCACCAGTGGCATCTACCACATTATGAGTTTTATATACGTCTACTTTAGGTAAAAAGTCTCCTTGAAAGTTATTATAAATTGGAGGTCCTACATTAATTTGACCTTGCATGTTTGCATGATTGGTACACTGATAATATAGTCTATCAGGAGCATCCATGGGAACTAAAAACTTAACTAAGCCAGTACCACCATTATTAGTAACACCTTGGTTATAAGCCGTTCCACCTTGTCCAGAATCAGATTGAATTTGAAGAGGGTGTCCACCAGAAACGTTGTTAAAATAATATTCAACGCCTCTTTCAAGTTGAAGTGCAGGATCTTGAACATTCATTGTTTGAAAGAAAGGTCCATTAGTATCAGGAACTGCTGAATCATTAAATACATAATGATTATTACCCGAAGCTGTTATATAAAAAGTTTGGCGCAAAGATTTTGCCGCCATATCAAGATTACCACCCAGTCTTGGTTGTTGATCAGACTCAATTGTATTAAGTTTCCAGTATGGTATGTCAGAAACCACTGCCATAGTTCCAGATTTATCTGGTAAATAAAGTGATCTATCAGCTGTAGGATCTTCAACTGTAAAGGTAGTTTCATAGGCATCAGCTGTTGCACCCTCAAATGTAATAGATGCGTTAGCATTTGAAGGATTTAAAATAATGTTTCCTGCAAGTGTTACTAATTTACTTGCTGGATTATACATAAAGTCATTATTATCAACTGATAAATTATCATAGTTATTACCAGCACCACCAGTTTTCTTAAATGCAATATTGTAATCTGCATTGTCAGAAATAACTGCTTCATGAATATAAACGTTACCTACTTCCATCGATGCATCTGGAACAGTTATAATTCTTTCTCCAGTTGGATCTGTAAATCTTAATTTTGTTTCATGACTATTAGCGGTTCCTTGATATATGAATACATCAGCTTCAGTAGAATTCATTCTAATTCTTCTACCAATATTAACGTCACCTATAACTGTAAGATCAGATTCTTGAAGAGTCATTGCTATATGATCTATTCCACGATTTTTATTTAAGAATTCTATCGAAGATCCTTCATCACTGTCATTGATTCTTATAATCTTTGATCTTATTTGAGAATAATCAATAACTCTTGCAGCGTTATTAGTTCCTTTAAATTGTATTTGACCAATATAATCAGCGTTACTTGGACTTCCAGAGTTTCTAATCATGTGAAGTCTTGGACCAGGTTGACTTCCAGGTTGATTATTAATCATAACAATGCCAGCGCTGTCTCCTGCACTTACATCAGTTTGTCTAAAATATTTTGCACTTATCTCTTGTATATTGTTAATAGTCTGTGATTGTAAATTATTGCCAATAATACTAAAATTGTTTAAGTCTAAATCACCACCGAGTTGTGGACTAGAATCAAGCGAAATAGCAGCAAGATTGGCTTGCCAAAATGTTCTACCTGTTCCATCACTTTTTAAAACTTGTTGAGCTTCGCCTGGTCCAGAAGGAAACTGAAATAAAACATCAGCAGTTAAATTTTCTGCATGAGCGGCTTTAAGTATCGTTTTAAAGTTGTTAGCACTATCATGTAAATGAATTTTTGGCCTTCCAACACTGCTTCTTATGTCTATCTGGCCATCTAAAATAGATACACCCGAAGTTGATCCATTTCCATCTAGATTAATTTTACCTGTACCAGAAGGACTTATATTGATATCCGCATTGGATACAGAAACAATTGCATTGCCATTTACATCTAAGTTGCCACCGAGCTGTGGGCTAGCATCCGAAACTATATTAGAAAATTCAGATGGTTTGAATGTCAGTAATCCATTTGCTGGATTATAAGTTAATGATCCGCCTAAAGTTGCATCTGATTCGACAAGAGTTATAGCATTTCTTGCTTGTTGTATGTTTATTCCACTACCACCGCCTGGTGCACGAGCAATAACATAATTTGAATCAATGAAACTTCTCACGTAATCACCACTTGCTGTTGATGTTACGAATGCAGAATCTCTAACTGAAACCTGTCTTTCTTGAATATATGATTCCGTAATAAAAGATTTAATATGAGTACTATCAGCGGCTTCTAAAATATAATCACTATCAACTACTAATTTTATATACGATGAATCAACTCTTAAATCAATTGCTGAATCAACTCGACTTTGAGTATAATAAAGGTTAGATCCTTCAGCCAGACTATCTGTATTTTTTGTTAAAAATCTTACGTCAAAAGCTGAATCATCTCTTGATAAAGTATAGTAAAGATTTGTTGAACCTTCTGTTAAATCATTGGTAGTTGTTGGAACATCAGAAAAGTCTGCAAGTTTTACCCAGTTTCCTGCATGAGCGTAATATGCTTTGCCTTCATTATGTACATGTGCAAACATGCCATGATATGTTGTCGCACTTGGTAATGCACCAAGAGAATCATAAAGATTAGCAAATTTAACTATTTGTCCATCAGTTGCAGCCAGAGCTCTAGAATTCGTAAAATATAGATTAGATCCTTCAGTAAGATTTCCAGTTGTTTTTGTTGCTAATCTAGTATCAAACCTAGTATCAACTCTTGCATCAGTGTAGTATAGGTTTATTCCTTCAGGTACGTCAGAAGTTGAAAGTGAATCAAATATCAATCCATCTGCAGAATCATTTACTTTTACATACATTCTTGCAGCATTTACATAATTTGTAGGTGTATCAATTAAATTTCTAAATCTTGTTGCTCCACCACCTGCTGCACTAAACTCTAATTTTTGATTTGCTGAATCCCATGATATAGCATTACCGTCTTGAGCATCACGAGTATCTAATCCTAATCCTGGAATTTTAAGATGTATAGAATTAGAGTCTCCAAGAATAATATCCGTGGAGTCACCCGCTAATACTAAATTCGCTAAAGCTTTTGCCTTTGACATTAATTATCTACCTTTGCACTCGCTCTCCATTGATAACATGACCAGTATCGAGCTTTGTATTTTGGTCCTGGGTTATCACAATTATGCCTTGCACGAAAAGATTTTCTTCTTGCAGGATCATCTCTTTTGATTTCCATATTTGGATCACCAAATCCTAATTTTATTACGTTACCTTTTTCATTTTTCACGTAAACATGAAACTTTTTCTTTCCATCATTAGCTCGAATAGGATCGTTGAGTTTTACTTTTTTACCTTGATACTCAGCCTCTGTGATTTCTAAATCTTCATAAAGATCACATTCTTCGCAATAAGCATCAATTATATCTTCGTTAAACGCGTTGAATGTTTTCATTTATCTTCTTTCTTTTTTTCTTGCATTTTAATATATGCCTCTCCTACTGGAGAAATGTTTTGTGGTTCTTCTTCTTTCCACACAGTTTTATCGGCCACACTTTTATAGGCATTGTAAATCTTTGTATTAATTTCATTTGCCTTTTTTCTTTCTTCGTCATCAATCATCTTGACCTCCATCTTTAGCTGATAAGTAAGCGGCTATAGCCATATCTCTTCTTTCCTTATCATCTTTACCTTTGAATTGTGGCGCATCACTCTTTTGAAAGTCTTTAACCCATGCACCCATACCATCTGATACTTTTAATTTTTCTATGACAACCGATTCAGATAATTTTTGTTTCCATTGTTCTAATGTTGGATCGATGTTTTCATTTTTCTTTTTCTTTGGATACAACTCTCTTCTGATATTTTTAATTGCTTGATTCTTAGCTATTTTTATACCGGCTTTTCTTTTACGCATTGTATCTAAATCTTTTTCTATACCGGGTTCTTTTCTAAGATGTCTGGCAAAAGCTGAATTTCCTGCTTTGTCATGTGATTTTTTGGCGGCATCGTAATATTTGTTTCGCATTCCTACTGATATTTCACTTACACCTTTTTTATAATCTTTAACTGCTTTGTTTACCATTTTACTAACTCCTTTTGGAGCTTTCATCTGTTCTTTAACATCTTTATCGTCGTCGTCCATATCGCCTACTTTTGATTTTTTAGCGATCATGTAATCTCTGACAGTATCGACGTAGTCCATGGCTTTAGTTATTTTATTTTGACACCATTCAGGAAGATTTTCTTCATCATCAATCATGTCATGCAATTCGCCTGCAGCATCTGACATTATTAGTAATTGGTCTTTAGCCATTTCTCCTTCATTATCATACTCTTTAGGATCAAATTTCATTTTCTCATCATCTTTATCCTCGAAGAGAGCATTGTAATTTTCTCTTAACTCATCGATAAGTGCCATTGGTTTACCCTTTCTTCTTTTTAGAAGCTCTGACTTTTGCGGCCAGGTCTTTATCTGCTTTGCCCCATGTTCCAGAAGATTTTGTTACAAAAGAATTAACTCTTGCCATGGCCCATTGTTGTGGAGTCGTTCCAGGTCTGTGACCTGTTTTCCATGCTGCCATTCCTCTGTTGTAAACCTGTCTTAATATTCCAGCTGGCATTCCTGATTTTTTTGCTTTTGCGGCTATACCAGAATCAGCTTTCTCTTCGATTTGCCTAACGTGTTCTTTAAATTTAAGCATACTAGTTCCCTTTCATTTGCATGTTTTTCATTCTGGCTTTTGCCATTTTTCTATTAGCCCTTACAATTCTTGCTCGAGCTAACAATCTATCAGATTGTGTATCTAATCTTTCTTTTTTCTTTGCTATTACTTCTTTAGCTTTTGCTACGGCATCTTCATTACTCTTACCAAATCGTCTTTCATATTCTTTTGTATGTTTAGATTTCGGCATAGGTTTTTTACGAGCTTCTTTATCACCTGGTGCATCTTTTGCCATGTGTGATGGCATGTTTGTTTGCTTTTTAAATTGTCTATCTCTTGCAATTTTTGTTGATTTAGACATTCCTTTATGATAACCTTTTGGCTGTGATCCTGGTCTATCTTTTATATCCGGATCTTGAGGTCCACTTGATCTTGTAGTTTCAACTTTAAAAGATGGAGGATATTGTCCTGGTGTTCCTTTTGCATAATGCATAACCATATCGGCTGTTCCAGCTTCATAATACTCTTCAAGAGGTTCAATTGTATCGATCCATTTACGAACAATAGTGTTATCGCTTTTTTCTAATATTACGTAATTAGATCCTCTATGCGATATGATTGCTACCTCATCAGTCTCTTTAATTACAACTCTATCACCAATATGAAATATATCACCAGCAACAAAATTTTCTCTTACCTCAGATACTGTATCAAGTTTTATTTTAGTTTTAAATTCAGTTTCTTCTTTTAATCCCATACCTAACCTCACCGAATTGAATAATCCCTTAGCGTCTTTATTTGACATATCCTTTGGAAGACCCTGAGCAAATGATACAAAATCTTTATTTTGAGCTGCCGTTCTTTGTTTTGTAGCTGAAGCTCCTTCAGCTCCTTCAGAATCTGGATCTCTTTCTCCAGCAGAAATGACATTGATTTCTTTAAAATTATAAAAACCATGGCGACTTTTCTTACCATTATAAGTTTTAAGTAAAGCCTTAAATTCATTTATTCTATCGTCTCCTACAACCATGTTAATAGATCTAAATCCTTCATCGTATAATTTAGTTCCAACATCCATCACTGATTTTATTTTTTTATCCATTATAATAAATCTTGAATGTCTTTTAAACATTTTTCTTGCAAATTTGACTTTATCAGTATATGATAAAGGATTCTTTTTAGAATCTTGACTTTGTGATAAGTATATTCTATATGGATTTCTACCAGCTTTGGCTGCTAACTTGCCAATAAGTTTTCCATGACCAATAGTGGGAGGGTTCATTCTACCAAAGGTAAAATAAACTGACTTCTCTTCTTCAACTAAATATTGTTTAAATGAATTTATCATGCTCTATTTGCCGCCTGACTTTTCTTTCTCGCCATTTCTTTTTTTCTCATTATAGGAATAAGTCTTTTAGCGATAGTTGCAATTCTATTTTTTAGCGCAGGGGAACTCATTCTTTTTTCTATTTCTGCTCTTCTGGCAAATGGTAGCTCACCCTTCCTTACGCCTTTAGTTATTCGTGTAACTATAAGATTACGGGCTGCTCTTTGAGCTCTCTTTGTAAGAGTTGCAATATTAGCAAATCTTCTTTTTGCTAAAGCCGCTCCTCTTTTTATTTTTGCCTTGAATCTTCTAAGTGCTCTTGCTTTTTTGAGTCTTTGTATCATAGACAAAGCTTCTTCTAACTCTGGTTGAGTCATTTCTGATCTTTTTCTATTCATGATTGAGAGGATTTCATCGAGTTCTTGAGTTGCTTCTTCCATATCAAGAGCTCTTCTGCGATGTCTTCTGTACTTTATGTACTCATCTTCTCCAGCCGCTTTAAAGTCGACTGGTTCTTTTAGCATTAAATCTTTAAAACTTAAGTTTCTAGGTAAACTCATTTTTATCTCCCGGCTTTGTCCCATCCCTTTAATACATTTGGCGAAAAGTTGTTGTATGAAAATTCTAATCTATCAACAATCTTTACCGCATCACCACCAAGTCTGTCTATTGCTACGTAGCCTTCTTGTCCTGTTGTTTTATAACCATTCCTCGTCTTAACAAAAGTATCTAACTTATTAAGGCGATTTAGTATATTTATAAGTTTTAATTTTACAAGTACGATTAATCTTTGAAGGTCAAAAAGCTGTTCTAAACTTGCTCGATTGCGTGGTGAGAAGAAATCGAGTAAAGCATCTAATTTTTTTCTTTGTAACGCTTTACCTCTATCTGTTTTTCTCGAATCCATTTCTTTCTTATACTTATTGTCTATAAATTTAATCAAAGCTGCAACTCTTCTTTTAGGATTTGGAGGAACCTGACCAGCTCTTACAAAAGTATTTGAGTGTTGTTCTATATGCTGGGCTAAATCTTTATTACCTTCAAGTTGTCTTAAAGTACTTCCTGCTATTCTGTTGAATATTCTTCCTATTTCACTTAAGTTTTTATTTACAAATTCCGTATCCTTTGCAGTCATAGTGGCACCCATTACACTTTTTAACATTGCATCTTGAGACCAAACATTTGGAGATTTCTTTAAAGCCTTTACATCAACTCCATAAGACGCACTCATTGATTCAAAAGATGAACCACTATAAGATGTATGCCATACAATACCTATCTTTGCTCTTTTGATTTCAAGTGATGAGGGAGTCCCATCAGGTACGGCATATACTATTGTATTAGGATGGAATGTTAAATATCTGTTCCCTTTTATTTTCTGTTTTGATACATCGCCAGGACCAAATAAAAAGTCTCCTTGTATCACACCCTTTATTCCAAGATCAGGCAAATACTTTAAAGCAAGCTTTAACTTTTTATTTAATGCACCTTCTGAATCTGCATCTATATCAGAATTTGATTTATATACTTTAGGATTTTTATTAAATATACCTTTTTTAGCTACAAAAAATTTATTATCACTAGGATCTATTCCGCAGAATATTGCAGGTGCTCCGTCCCATTTCACGCTAACACTACCTTCTTTTACACCAGAAAGCATGTCCCTCATATCTCTTAAAGCAAATATTGCTTCTCTAGTTCCATTTACTCCGCCATAAATTACTTTATCCTCGATATGAGTCATATGAGTATTTTTGGCTTCGTTAAGATCTATGTAATCTGCAAAATTCATACTTTTATAAACACCTTCAAACTGTTTCTTGTATACGTGTCTATTCTTACCTCGTTTGCTTGAACATCTTTTATATCTAATATATGACCATAGTCTGGTTTATTAACATCAGACTTTTGAGACCGCATGAACATAATTTTATATTTTGAAAAATAATACTTTCTAGTCAACTCTCCAAACTCTTTTTGTATGTTTCTCATTTCCTCAGGTCTTTGTTTAGTCAAAGCTTCAATCTCTTTTCTAGTAACAGTTTGGTTTGCTGATGACATTGATATTCCAAGTTCTTCTTTTAAATTTAAGAGCCTAGCACTGATTCCATCCATTGGAACTGTAGAACCAAGAGAGAACCCATCATATTCTTGACTCATTTGTCTAATCTTAGCACCCTTTATCTCGTATATGTTTTGACCAACAACAGCATTATTTTTTTGGAAATCAATTCTAGCGTCTCCACCTGTAGATCCACCAGCAAGTTTTAAGTTATCATGAAGAACATACAATAGAACTTCACCAGGTCCTAGGAATTGTCCTGTAAACTGAACAAGATTTTTATAACCTTCTTGACTTTTTGTACCATTTGAATTCTTTAATTTGGTTGCTAGTCGATTGAATCTTGCAATATCCACTCTATTTCCAGTCAATGGTTTGTTTTTATCAAAAAAACCACTAAAAAATTTCTGCTCATAAAGATATTGCAATTCTTTTTTATATCTAAGAGTTGTTAAATCAGCATCTTCAACATTAAAAGATACTTGAATTTTTGCTCGTTTGATGAATGATGGATCAAGTTCCGATCCTCTAAAAATTGGTGCCATGTCGAATTCTCTTTTTAAATGTAACTTTTTCTATTTATATAGTTTAAAACAAAAAGGGCCCACGTGGGGCCCTTTCCTTTCTCGGCTATAAGGAAATAAAAGGAAGATACCGAGAAATTCTAGTATTC
>MDTD01102531.1_pt1 | contig 11448 bp, 9 predicted proteins | sample 811221 | NCBI WGS metagenome assembly MDTD01 (sample SAMN05326646, study PRJNA326480) | marine metagenome | isolation source: seawater | place: Pacific Ocean: South West | collected 2011
TATGTAGCAGGCAAAATAATAGAAAAAATTGGACCAATTTTAGCCATAAATAACAAAGAGTTTACAGATCTGCATGTTGTTAAAAAATTTAATTAAAGATACACCAAAAGATAAAAAAAATATTTTCATTACTGGCATTTCTAAAAACAGTAAAGAAATTAAAAGAAACTTTATTTTCTTTGCAATTAGAGGAAATAAGTTTAATGGCGAAAAATATATCAAAGAAGCAATAAAAAAAGGTGCTTCAGTAATTGTCTGCTCTAAAAAATGCAAATTTAAGGATAAAAAAATCTTAATAATTTATTCAAATGACGTAAGGTATTCTTTAAGTGAGATATCCTCAAAATTCTATAACCTAAAGCCTAAAAATATAATCGCAGTAACAGGCACAAATGGGAAAACATCAGTTGCTGATATTTTTTATCAAATACTAAGGATTAATAAGATACCTAGCGCAACAATAGGAACATTGGGTATTAAATATAAAGGCAAAATTATAAAAACTAATCTTACATCTCCAGATACTGTTATGCTTCATAAATATTTATATTTTTTAAAAAAAAATAAAATTGATAATGTAATCATTGAGGCTTCAAGTCATGGCTTAGATCAAAAAAGATTGCATCATATTAACTTTAAAGGAGCAATCTTTACAAATTTAAGTCAAGATCACTTAGATTATCATAAAAATATGAAATCTTATTTTGAAGCTAAACTGATATTATTTAAAAAAATATTAAATAAAAATTCCTTAGTAATTACTGATAAAGAAATAGAGCAATTTTCTATTATAAAAAAAATATCAAAAAATAAAAAACTGAAATTGGCAGATATAAGCAAAGAGTTTAAAAAAATTAAGAGTGTAGGATTAAAACACTTTAGCAATTTTAAAATCAAAAATTTAGCTATGGCTATTAAAGCTACAAGACTATGCGGTTTGAGAGAGGAACAAATATATAAATCGATTAGAAAAATAAAAGATGTTAATGGAAGACTTGAATTAGTAAAAAAATATTCTAATGGTGTAAAAGTTTTTGTAGATTATGCACACACACCTGATGCTTTATCAAAAACATTAGAGTCTTTAGAGCTCTATAGTAAAAATAATATTTCTATAGTTTTCGGTTGTGGTGGTGAGCGAGATAAAAAAAAAAGACCTTTAATGGCAAAAATAGCTGATGCTTATTGTCATAAAATTTACATTACTGATGATAACCCAAGAAATGAGAGTCCATATAAAATAAGGAAATTACTTTTAAAAAATATAAAAAAAAACAAAGTTTTTAATATTGGTAATAGAGCGTTAGCTATTAAAAAAGCAATTCAAAATGCTAGCGCAAATGAGTCAGTGCTTATCGCAGGTAAAGGACACGAGGAACATCAAGTATATAAAAATAGAATAATCAACATTTCAGATAAAAAAATTGTAAAAAAAATAAAAATAAATCCTAAAATTCTAAATATTAAAAAGCAAAACCTCCTTCAAAATTGCTTAGTTCTAAAGAACACATTAGGAAAAAAGAATTTTCAAAATTTTCATGGGGTGTCAATAGATTCAAGAACTTTAAAAAAAAATAATTTATTTTTAGCTTTAAAAGGAAAAAAATATGATGGAAGCAAATTTATTTCACACGCATTAAAAAAAGGTGCTGGATGTGTGGTTTCATCATCAAATAATAAAATTAATGATAAAAAAATAATAAAAATTAAAGATACAATTTCTTTTTTGAATAAATTTGCTAGAAATAAAAGAGAGATTACATCAGCTAAAATAATTGCAATTACCGGAAGTGCCGGGAAGACATCTCTTAAAAATTTAATTAAAAATTTACTACAAAATTTTGGAAAAACTTATTTTTCACCTAGGTCTTTCAATAATCATCTAGGTGTTCCAATTAGTTTATCTAATTTAAGTTATGAGGATAAATTCGGAATTTTTGAGGTAGGAATGAGTAGAACTGGCGAAATAAACAAACTTTCAAAATTAATTAGACCTCATATAGGCGTTATTACAAACATTGGTGAAGCCCATATTGAAAATTTTAAAAGTATTTACGGAATAGCTAAGGCAAAGTCAGAAATAATTCAAAATATAAAATACGGAGGCTCAATTATTTTAAATAGAGACGATAAATTTTTTAATTATTTACATAAAAAGGCAAGAAAATATGGATTAAAAATTTTGACTTTTGGCTTTCATAAAAAGTCAGACGTTTGTGCAAATAAGATTATTAATAAAGGTAATATGTCAAAATTAGTTGTGAGTACTGATAATAAAACTCTAAATTTTGAAATAGGTGATATTAATATTTATAATATATTATCTTCAATAGCAGTTTTAAAAGAATTAAAGATTGATATTCACAAATTTAAAAATAATTTTAAAGACCTCGAGTCCTCTGAAGGTAGAGGAAAAAAATATCTGATTTCAAGATATAAAAAAAAATTTAAGTTGATAGACGAAAGTTATAATGCGAACCCTTTATCTACAAAAATTGCTATTAAAAAACTTAATTCAATTAAAAAAGATAAATTTAAAAAATACCTTATACTTGGAGATATGCTTGAATTAGGTTCTAAATCTAAAAAATATCATGAAGAGCTATTCAAAGTTATTAACAATTCTGATATCGACAAAGTATTCGTTAAAGGCAAAGAAACAATTTTCACATATAAACATCTTAATAAAGAAAAAAGAGGAAATATTTTACAAAATAATGAAGATATAGATTTAAGTTTAAGTAAAATGATATCTAATAATGATTATCTAATGATTAAGGGTTCAAACGCAACCGGATTAAACGATTTTAGTAAAAAAATGATTAAAGGAATATAAATGCTATTTAATTTATTAACATCTTTGATAGACCAATTTTCATTTTTAAACGTTTTTAAATATTTAACGTTTAGAACAGGTTTATCCGTAGTAACTTCATTAATAGTTGTCTTTATAATTGGTGGACCATTGATTAGATTATTTTCAGAAAGAATGATAACAGGCCCAATTAGACAAGATGGCCCTATTGATCATATTATAAAAAAATCTGGAACACCTACGATGGGTGGAGTCATAATAATAATTGGAATAGTCTCTAGCACATTATTATGGGCTGATTTAAAAAATGTTTATGTTTGGACTTTAATTTTTGTTTCACTTGCCCTGGGAGGCTTAGGACTTCTAGACGATGTGTTAAAAATAAAGTATAAAAATTCTCAAGGACTTAAATCAAGATACAAATTTCTTGGTCAAATAATTATTGGAATAATTACTTTGATAATACTGACTCAGTATTCTAATCATGAATTTTTAAACAACCTTTATTTTCCCTTTTTTAAAAATTTAATATTGAATATGGGATTGTTCTTCATTCCATTCGGTTTGTTTGTAATCATTGGTGCGTCAAACGCAGTTAACTTAACTGATGGTTTGGACGGTTTAGCAACTGTACCAGTCATGTTAGTAGCTTTATCATTTACATTAATATCGTATGTAGTTGGTAACACAATTTTTTCTGAATATCTAAAAATTCAATATATTCCAGACGTTGGCGAGCTATCAATTTTTTGCGGTTCAATTGTTGGAGCTTGTCTGGGATTTCTCTGGTATAACGCGCCACCAGCAAAAATTTTTATGGGTGATACAGGCTCTCTTTCTTTAGGAGGTTCACTGGCTGCTGTAGCAATTATTGTCAAACACGAAATTGTATTAGCTATTGTAGGAGGATTATTTGTTTTAGAAACAGTTTCTGTTATCATTCAGGTAGCTTCTTTTAAATTAACAGGCAAAAGAATTTTCAAAATGGCACCAATTCATCATCATTTTGAAAAAAAAGGTTGGGCAGAGTCTACAATAGTAATTCGATTTTGGATTATTGCAATTATTTTAGCATTGGTTGGACTAGCAACGTTAAAATTAAGGTAGAATATGGTCCAGATATCAAGACTTAAAGAACAATCATTTCTTGTTTATGGTCTTAGTTCAACTGGAAAGTCCGTAGTTAAATTTTTTAAAAAAAATAATTTTAAAGATTTTAAAGTATGGGATGATAATCAAAAAAAAGTATTTTCAAAATATAGATCAAAAAATATTAAAAAAACACTTAAACAAGTTAAATATATTGTACTTTCTCCTGGTGTAAGCTTAATTCGAAATAAAGTTTTAAGACAATTTAAAAAAAAAATAATAACAGATATTGATCTATTTTTTTTAACAAGAAATAAGTTCAAAAGCATAGTAGTTACAGGAACAAATGGTAAATCTACAACTTGTAAATTATTAGCTCACATTTTTAAAAAAAATAAAGTTAAGTATTTGCTAGGAGGAAATATTGGTACACCAATTTTGAATTTAAAAAATTCAAAAAAAAACTACATAATTATTGAAGTATCTTCATTTCAACTTTCACATTCTCGATTTATTCGTCCAGATTACGCTTTTTTTCTTAATTTAGCTAATGACCATTTAGATTGGCACGGAAATAGAAGGAATTATTTGAATGCTAAATTTAAAATTTTTAAATTTCAAAAAAGAAATGATTATGCTTTTGTTAACAGTAAATTTAAAAAAATTTTTTTAGAAAAAAAATTTTCAAGCAAACTAATCATACCTAAATTAAGAGAGTACAACAAAATAAAAAATAAAATTAAAAATGATTATTTGAAATCAAAAATTAATGATGAAAATATGTGTTTTGTTTACACCTTTGCAAGACAACTTAAAATTAAAGATAATTCATTTATTAATTTAATGCAAACTTTTAAAGGTTTACCCCATCGCTTTGAATTTTTTCTAAAAAAAAGAAATGTTAATTTTATAAATGACTCAAAAGCGACCTCGTTCACTTCAAGTCAACTAGCTTTGTCAGGTCTTAAAAATATATATTGGATATTAGGAGGTTTACCAAAAAAAGGTGACCAATTAAATCTATCTAAAATAAAAAAAAATATTATTAAATGTTATTTAATTGGAAATCATATCAATTTTTTTAAAAAACAAATTAAAGGCAAAATACCTTTTTCTATTACAAAAAATCTAAAAAATTCGCTTATTCAGATTTGTAAAGACATTAGTCATGGATATCATGATAATAAATCAATTTTATTGAGCCCTGCGGCAGCTTCATTTGATCAATTTAATAATTTTGAAGAGCGAGGAAATGAATTCAAGAGATTAAGTAAAAAATATGCAAACAGAGTCATTTAAGTTTTTTTTTATTAATTACTGGAGAAATATTGATAAAAAAATTTTAATTTGTTTTTTAATTCTATTCTTTTTAGGCTTATTTTTTTCTTTTTCTTCTACTTCATCATTGGCTGGTGAAAGGCTAAACAAAGACTATTATTTTTTTTTCACAAAGCACCTATTATTTACCTTTTTAGCTTTAATAATTATGATTTTTATTTCAGCTATTAATACTGAGTTTGTTGTAAAATTTACAACTCATTTTTTTATATTCTCTTTTATTCTTTTAGCCTTAGTTCCAATCATTGGCATTGAAGTAAAAGGAGCTAAACGATGGTTAGATCTTTATTTTTTTAGACTGCAACCAATTGAAATTTTAAAGCCTTTATTTATTTTGATGACAGTTAAAATTTTAACTTTAGAAAGATTCAAAGAAGCTCAAATAAAATACATCTTAAGTTTTATTCTACTTATTTCTGTAATAATTTTGCTAGTAGATCAACCAGATTTAGGACAATCAATATTATTAATATGCAGTTGGATTGCCACTGTTTTTATTTCAGGAGTTAGCTTAACATATATTTTTATATTTTTTTCGGTCTTCTTAGTCTTTTTAGGTTCAATATTATTTTTTTTACCAGAAAAATTTGGTTACGTTATTAATCGATTAATTACATTTTTTGATCCAAACCAAGGAGACAAATTTCAGTCATCATCTGCTTTAGATGCAATTAAACTGGGTGGTCTGACTGGCCAAGGTATGGGTGAAGGAATACTTAAAGAAAGTGTACCAGAAGCTCATACAGATTATATAATTGCAGTCATATCAGAAGAATATGGATCCATAGTTTCTATAACAATATTGATTATTTTTTTATATATATCTTTTAGAATCATAAAAAATTGTTTTAATCAGGAAAATCAAATTCTAAAAATTTCTTTAACTGGATTGGCTACGTTATTAATATTTCAGACATTTATTCATGCTGGTGTCAACACAAATTTATTACCAACCACTGGTATGACTTTACCTTTTTTAAGCTATGGAGGATCTTCTTTAATAGGTAGCTCAATACTAGCTGGATTGATTTTGAATTATACTAAAAATAGGCTTTATTTATATGATTAAAAAAAAAATTTTAATTGCGACAGGTGGAACAGGCGGACATATATTTCCAGCATACAGCTTAGCAAAATATTTAACCGAAAAAAATTATAACATTGAAATAACGTCAGATAAAAGAGGGATTAATTTTTTTACAGAAAGAAATAAATTTAAATTAATTGAAATACCCTCATCACCTTTACTAAAAAAAAATATTTTTAAATTATTTTTTTCAGTACTAATTATTTTTTATGCAACAATAAAATCCTTAGTATTTTTGGTTTCAAATAGACCAGCTATTGTTTTTGGCATGGGAGGTTACTCATCTTTCCCGGTTTGTATAGCAGCCTATTTTTTAAATATAAAATTTGTTATCTATGAAAATAATTTAATTATCGGAAAAGCTAATAAGTATTTGTTACCATTTGCAAAAAAAATATTTGTTTCATATAAAAATCTTGAGGGTATTTCTAACAAATATAAAAATAAGGTTATTATTATTGGTAATATAGTCAGAGAAGAAATTTTAAAAACAAATATCACTTTAAATGAAAAAGAGGATTCAAATAGCCTTAAAATTTTAGTTTTAGGTGGCAGCCAGGCTGCAAAGATTTTTGCTGAGATATTACCTCCAATTTTTGATCAAATTAAAAAATCGAAAATTTCAATTAAAATTTACCAACAGTGTCAAAAAAAGCAGAGCAACGAATTAGCTCGATTTTATCAGAAAGTTAACATTGACTATGAAATATTCAATTTTAAGGATAATATTATTGATTATTATCTGAAAACAAATCTAGTTATTACACGTTCAGGAGCTTCAGTGTTGGGAGAGTTATTAAATGTTAAAATTCCATTCATATCAATACCTTTGCCCTCATCAGCAGATAATCATCAATATAAAAACGCTGAGTTTTATTTAAAAAAAGGCTATGGATATTTATTAGAAGAAAAAGATATAAAAAATAAATTATATGACTTAATAATCTCTATTTTTGAGGATAAATCCTCAATTAAAAATGTTTTATCTAATCAAAGACAATATTCTGACAAAAATATTTTTAGAAACTTAAAAGATCAGATAGAAAAAATAATTAATGAAAAAAATTAATCTAGGTCAAAAAGATATAATTCACTTTGTGGGCATTGGAGGTATCGGTATGAGTGGTTTAGCCCAAATCATGAGGAATATGGGGTTTAAGATACAAGGAAGTGATCAAAATAAAAATAAAAATACTCTTAGTTGCTCAAAATTCGGAATTAAAATATTTATTGGGCATTCATCCAAAAATGTTAAAAAAGCATCAATAATAGTAAAATCCACTGCTATAAAAAGTAATAACGTTGAGCTTAAGTTTGGGAAAAAAAATAAAATACCGATTTACTCTCGAGCAGAGGTTCTAGCCGATGTAGTTTCTTTAAAAAAAAATATTATAATTACTGGCTCACATGGAAAAACTACTACAACTTCGTTAGTTTCAAAAATTTTGTCTGATCAAAAATTGGATCCAACTATTATTAATGGTGGTGTTATAAACTCTTTTAAAAGTAATGCAAAACTAGGGCAGGGAGATTGGGCAATATTAGAAGCGGATGAGTCTGATGGAAGTTTTTTAAAATTGCCAATTAACTATTCCATAGTTACTAATATCGATTATGAGCATCTCGATTATTATAAAAATTATAAAAATTTAGAAAAATCATTCATTGAGTTTATTAACAAAACACCTCCAACAGGCAAGGCAATTATATGCACTGATAGTTTAAATGTAAAAAAAATTATTAAAAAAATAAAAAACAAAAACATTCTTTCATACGGAGAAAATGTAAATGCTCATTATCAAGTTAAAAAAATAAGATACAATCTCGACAGCACAACATTTGATTTAAGTTTTAAAAATAAAGAAAAAAAAAATACAAATATCAAAAATATTACAGTTAAATTACTAGGTAAGCATAATGCATTAAATGCAGCCGCTGCCTTCATTGTATGCCTAAACCTGGGAGCAAATATAAACTTGATTAAAAGGTCACTTAATCAGTTTTCAGGTGTTCAAAGAAGAATGACGAAAGTCTTTTCTAAAAATAAAAATGATTTTTATGATGATTACGCACATCATCCAACTGAAATTAGATCAATTTTAGAAGGTGTGCATAATGTAAATACAAAAAGAAAAATTATAAGTATTTTTGAACCGCACAGATATTCAAGAGCATTAAATCTTAAAAAGGAATTTTCAAAAGCTTTTATAAAATCTGATTTAGTTATTATGTGCCCTTTGTATGCAGCTGGCGAAAGAAAAAATTCTAAGTTTAACATGATAAAATTTGCTAGTTCTATTGCAAAAAGCTCTAATACTCAGGTAATTCTCGTTAGGAACGAAATTGAACTGAGCAAGTATCTAAAAAAAAATTTAATAAGCGATGAAATAATAATAGGTATGGGCGCAGGGGCAATTTCAAGATGGATGGCAGGACTTAAATATTCATTATGACTTTACAAAATGATCTAATTAAAAAATTTGGTTTGAATTTAAGTAAAAATGTTAAATTATCAAATTACAGTTGGTTTAATTTAGGAGGAAATGCAGATTATTTTTTTAAGGCTAAAGATAAAAATCATTTAAAATCTTTCCTAATTGAGGCAAATAAAGAAAAATTAGAAACTGTAATTATAGGAGCTGGTTCAAACACTTTGTTTAGAGATAATGGTGTAAGAGGCGCTGTTATTAAACTAGGGAAAGAATTTTCTTTTATTAAAAAAATTAAAGAAGATATTTTAGAAGTAGGTGCGGCTACGTTAGATCGTAAAGTAGCGGATTTTGCAAAGAATAACAATTTGAAAGATTTGGAATTTTTATCATGTATACCAGGATCTATTGGAGGTGCAATTATAATGAACAGTGGTTGTTATGATACCGAAATATCAAAAGTTTTAATTTCTGTAAATGTCCTAGATAAAGAAAAAATGATAGAAACTGAAATAGAAAAAGAAAATATAGATTTTTTTTACAGAGGAACAAATCTTTCTGCAAACATTATAGTTTTATCTGCAAAATTTAAATGTTCAATAGGCAAAAAAATTGATATTGAAAAAAAACAAAATGATTTTATTGCAAGAAAAAAACTTTCTCAACCAAGCCAAATAAAAACATGTGGCAGTACTTTCAAAAATATAGATAAAGAAAAAAAAGCGTGGATGTTAATTAAAGAAGCAGGCTGTTTAGATTTTCAAGAGGGTGATGCAACGATATCCCAAAAGCATTGTAATTTTTTTGTTAATAATGGGAGCGCCAAATCTAAAGACATAGAAAACTTAATGAAAAAAGTAAAACAAAGAGTGTATGAAAAAACAGGAGTAAATCTAGAATTAGAGATTAAAATTATAGGTGAATAAAAAAAAATTTAAAAATGTATTAGTTGTTTTAGGCGGCACTTCGGGAGAAAGAGCAGTTAGTTTAGAGAGTGGAAAAGCTTGCATCAAAGCATTAAAAAAAAAAGGTTATAAAGTTTCATTATTTGACCCCCAAAAAAAAAATTTTAACTTAATCGACAAGGAAAAAATTGATGTAATTTTTAACGCTTTACATGGGCGGGATGGAGAAGATGGAATAGCGCAGAGCTATTTCGAATATTTGAAGATTCCATATACACATTCAGGAGTTATATCATCATATAAATCTATGAATAAAATTATTTCAAAAGAAATTTTTATAAAAAATAGAATTAAGACACCAAAATTTATTTACTTAAAGAAAAAAGATTTAAATAAAAATAATATTTTTAAAAAAATTATTTCAAAAAAAATAAAATTTCCTATAGTTTTGAAACCCATTAACGAAGGATCTAGCTTAGGAGTGAAAATTTGCAAAAAAAAAGAAAAATTATATCCATCAATAAAGCGCCTAATTTACAAGTATTACGAAATAATTGTAGAAGAATATATCTCAGGACAAGAAGTTCAAGTTGCTGTAATAAACGGAAAATCAATAGGTGCTATTGAGCTAATTCCTAAGAGGTTATTTTACGATTACAAAGCCAAATATACAAAACAAGCTAAAACAAAACATATTATGCCAGCAAGACTATCTAAAAAAAAATATGGTGAAGTTCTTAAAATTGCGAAAAAAGCTCACAAAGTTTTGAGATGTAGGGGTGTCACAAGATCGGATTTTAAATTTCATAATAACAATTTTTACTTGCTAGAAATAAATACACAACCTGGTATGACTGGCCTATCTTTGGTGCCTGAAATTGCTGGTTATGCGGGTTTAAATTTTGAAAATTTAGTTGAGAAAATTTTACTAGATGCAAGTATTAATAAATGAAAAAAAGAACCGTAATTGCAATCGCATTACTTATATTATTTTCAACAATTTCTTCACAAAAAAAAATACAAATCTCAAAATTTAATTTAAAAGAAATAGAGATAGAAAATAATATTATTTTAGAAAATAAAGATTTAAAAAAATTATTAATTCCTATCTACGATAAAAATCTTATTTTTTTAAGATATACAGAGATAGAGAAATTGTTAATGCAAAATAGTTTTATTGAAAGTTTCAAAATTAAAAAAAAATATCCACAAAGTTTGAGAATAGAAATCTTTGAAAAAAAACCGATTGCAATTCTATTTTACAAGAAAAAAAAATATTACTTGAGTGATAAAATTGATTTAATAGAATTTAGTGACAATCGAAATTTCCAAGATCTTCCATATATTTTTGGTGATCATAAAAAATTTAAAAAATTGTATATTAATCTAAAAAAAATAAATTTTCCTCTTCACACGATAAAAAAATACATTTTTTTTGACTCAGGTAGATGGGATTTAGAAACCGTAAATAAAAAGACAATTAGACTTCCATCTATAAATTATGAAAAAAATCTTAAGGAATATCTAAAGATAAAAAATGATAAAAACTTTGAAAAATATAATATTTTTGATTTTAGGTTAAATAATCAACTTATAATGAAGTAATTAATGAAAAAAAATTACTTAACACTATTTATTGAAATTAACAATTCTCACATTTCTTTTTTGGTAGGTGAAAATAACAATTTTGAAAATATTAATTTAAAATTTAATATAGATGTTCCAATTGAAGGATTTGATGATAATAAAATTTTTGATTTGGAGAAAGTATTTAATATATTTAAA
>MDTD01044519.1_pt1 | contig 11446 bp, 12 predicted proteins | sample 811221 | NCBI WGS metagenome assembly MDTD01 (sample SAMN05326646, study PRJNA326480) | marine metagenome | isolation source: seawater | place: Pacific Ocean: South West | collected 2011
AATTATTTACTTAATAATGATAAGATTAAATTTATTTCATATTATTTATACCATAATATTGATTTTATTAAGTCTAATCAAATTAACCACAATCAGTATAAACATCTTTTAAAAAAAATATATCTTATGAAAAATTACGATGAAAATTACCTACAAATTAAGAATAAAATATACCCTATAAGTATATATTTACCAACTTCAATTACTAATATTTCTGATATATTTACTCGAAAAAAAATATGGTCATATATACCAAGTATTTCTATTAACATAAAAAAAAATATTATGATACATAATGGATTATTCTCTATTTTTAAAAATTCAATAAATGAAAAAATATGGGAATATTTTCACAAAATTGCAAGGGATAATATTCAAAGATCAGTTATTACAAATAGAGATGTTTTTTGTTATGTTAGCTTTAAAAAAAAAAATATCAAATGTAAATTAATTGAAACAAAAGATAATAGTGTAATTTTTTATATAGGTGATATTAGTGATATTAAAAATAAATCTACACTTGAAATTCCCGAAAAATCACCATACATATGGAATGGTATTTCTTAGTAAATCTATACAGTTATTATATTCTTTCTTAATATATTCTTTCTACAGATAGGGCATCTATATTTCGCATTTTTTATATATATTTCAAAACATTTTCTATGGAAAATATGTTTACAATTTGGTAAAATATAAATTTCTTCATCTATTTTGTAGTTATCTAAGCAAATAATACATAATTCTTCTTTTTCTTTTTCACTATATCTATTTAAATTACTTAGTAATTCTGATATTATTTTTCTATGGTATATTACTTTTTTTTTATAATCAATATTTTCACTTCGTAACTGTAAATTTATTATATCTTTATTTAAATTCCATATCAAAATAAAATAAAAAAAATCTATTAAAATAAAAATAATATAGTATATGATACTTAAACTAAAGAGTTTAATACTGTAATCTGTTAAACATATAATTGTTATTTTTAATATAATATTAAGTATCCTATTACTTAATATTATTGGTATATTTTGTAATACTTCATAATTATTTAAATTATGATTTCTTCCTGGTATTGAAAAATAACATAATATAGTTGAAAATATACACATAATTATATTCATACATTGTGTTAATTTATAATTAATATTATTGTTGATATATACTTCATTAATAACAAAAAATAATCCAATTTCAACTATATTTTTAAACACTAGGTTTTTAAATACAGAGATAATTTTACTGATCAAATTATTCATTGTAACTAAATATAATAAGTCTCTTTTTATTAAATACTAATAATTAGAAATACTTAAACATGTATAATTATATAATAGTTATGGAGCTACAAAGCCTAAATAATCAAACAAATATCCCGATTAATTCCGAATATGATGTTAATCATTTTGCTTATAGTAATAAAGATGAATGGGATAAATTTAAACAAAAAAATATTAGAGACAATCAATTATGGAAATCACATCAGTATTTTTTACCATTAACTTCTAAAGTTGTATCATTTATGACCGGATGTTTAATGAGTATCATTATAACAATATCTCTTATGTATCACCTTTTTGTACATTTGTATATTGGCTATTCTTCTGGCGGAGTTGCCTCATATCAAGGATTAATGTTTTTCAGTAATTATATTGCAGTTAGTCTAGCATATTGGATTATATTACGACAAACCTATAAAGAAGAAAATGATTTAAACTGCTGTATATGTAAAAAATTACCAATAATAGGTACTATTCGTAATTTTCTTCTTAAAAGAGAAAACTATATTCTTAAAATTAATGAAAATTTCCAAACAAACAAAAATAGTATTTCTTACTATGATTTATTCGACAAAATTAGTCATTTCTGCCAATCACACTCTTCAAATAAAAATTATTGGCTTAATGTTCATAATCAATTTAAAGAAGTATGTCGTATGTGGGAAAATATTATGATATTTTTCTCGTTTGTATGGATAATACCAACTATACTAAATATTATAAGTGTATCAAATAAATTATTGAATAATGAAGAACTAAAAGATCCATTAGTTAACTCTATATATGGATTATATGGTTTTTACAACCTATATGGTCAATTTATAGCCGTATTTTGTATATTACCTGCTGCTACTTTAACAATCCTTGGTTTTTATCAGTTACGACTATTAATTTTATCATGGATTCAAAATATTTCTCAATCTCGTATTAGCAATAACCCAATATATACTGACGATAAATCTTCAAAATCAGATTATCTTTTTATACAAGAATTTATACTTAATCATAGTAATTTATGGTCTAAGCCTATATTATCTATATTAATACTATGTACACAGGTAATAATAGTAAATGTTATTTTAATTTATAAACTAACTGGCTTCAGTTCTTTTGATAAATCAATAATATGTAACAATAATTGTGGGTTTTCTATAGCTTACCCATTTATATGGCTAACAGTTAGTACAAGTATATTTATATTAATATTAATTACTGTTTCAAGTATAAATGAGATATCCCAGAATTCAGTTAATGTATTTAAATATGCAGATAAAAATGATTTTTGGGATGAAAATACTCGCGAGGAATGGTTAAATTACCTAGAAACAAATCCTTTACAATATTCTATATCTGGTATAGTTATTACGAGTAAATTAGTTTTTAATACATTCTATCCAAGTAGTATTGCTTTTGGGTCTCTTATATTTTCTTCTATTATTAGCCCTAATGAAGAAAAAAATAATAAAACAGAATAAGGTAAATAATTTCTATATTATTATTTAATGGAAAAAAAAAACAAAAGATATTTTGAAGCAAAAAAAGAAAAAAGAGAAAGAAGAGAAAGTATTACTTACCTAAATATAGAGAATAAATTTAAAAATGATTCATTAATCTCATTTTTTACTGATTATAATATAGGAAATAAAAATAAAATACTCATTTCAAAAAACTTACAATTAGTTCATATATATATGGACGTAATGCAGTCAAATGGTAGACAATTTATAGACAGAAAACAAAATAATTCACTTTTTTTTAATTATATGAAACTTAATCCTCATCATAAACAAAATCAATTAACTGATAATTTTGTCTTTGTCACAAGTAATTCATTTAATCCGCAACTATCATATAATGAAAAAGTATCACGTAACAAATTTAAGTATATAAAACAATTCTTTCCACATAGGAAAAATTATGTTATTAATTCAAATGGATATATATTAATAATTATTAATAGTATACAGGGATATTATGCTTGTCATATGAAAAATGATAAGCACCAAAAAAAAAGGAAAAAGGGCGAGCCATATCAAGATTTTATAAATATTACATTTAAATCTCTTAAAATAGTTATCGGAAAAATAAGAAAATATACTGATAGAGAAATACAGATTAGATTTCATGGTAAACAAACTACTGAAAAAAAATCATCTATCATGGATCAAATAAATAAATTTATTGTTGATATTGCTAAAGATTATGAAGATATAAACTTGAATAATGAAGTTGATATTATTAAGCTAATGGAATCTTCTTATTGTGTAGTTACTCAGAATACAAAATTTTTATTTGATTTTGTAAACTTTGGTCTCCCAATATTTACTTCTGATTTTTATACATGTGACTATTTTCCAGAAATATATATTAGAGATTTCTCAATTATAGAAAAATTAAAACAACAGAAAAAATCTAATTTTCTCCCTGATAGATTATCATTTTTAATGAAATATTATTATCATTTTTATAGTATTAAGGATTTATTAAATAGGGATCCACTATATTTATTGGACAAATTTAAAATAATACCTAAAAATATAAATTTAAAACACGATAAATATAATTACATTATGAATAAAATGAGTAAGACTACTAATTTATAATATACGTCATTTTTTTTTTTTATTTTAAATTTACGTACTTTGTCTATAATAAATTTAAAATAAAAAAATAATGAAATTACATACTATCAAAGGTATATTACAAAATAAAGATGTATTTAAAAATATACAAATTAAAAATATAATTTTAAAAAAAATAAATGGTGGCATGTCGAATAAGATATATAAATTATTAGTTAATTATAATAATTATACATATAATTATGTTGTTAAAATTCATAAAAAAAGTGAAGAATTAATTGATCGAAAAAATGAAAAAAATATAATACAACATCTATCCAAAATAAAATTAACACCCAAAATTATATTATATTTTGAAAATGGTTATATCGAAAAATTTATAAATGCTAAAAATATAACATTCAGTAAATTAACTAGAACATGTATAATAAAAAAATTAGTTTATAAGATACAAAAAATCCACAAACAGGCTATAAAAAATTTAAAACATACTCCAATATTATTAGACGTAATTAATAAATTTTATAAAATTGCATCTGACAGATATGATAAAAATAACTTAGTATATACTAAAATATTTAATAAAAGTGAATACATTTATTTTAATAATTTAATTAATAATATTACAGGGGAAATAGTATTTTGTCATAATGATTTACAATTAAATAATATTATGAAAAGCGAAAAACAAATTCATATTATAGATTATGAGTATGCTGGTTATAATTTTTTGTTTTATGATTTAGTTAATCATTTTATAGAAATACGATATAAATATTCCGATAAATACAAATACGGTTTTAAATATACAGAAAACCCCCTTAAATATAAAACATATTTACAACAATTTCTTAATATATATTTTGATAATAACAATCACGTTATAAAAAAATTTAAAAAAGAATTTGTAAAGTTTGAATTGTTATCTAATCTTTTATGGGGATTATGGGGTTTGTGTAAAAAAAATAAAAATATCCAATTTAATTATCAAAAATATTCAGAATTTAGATTAAAAAAATATCTCTTACTAAAGAAAAAAATTTAGGAAAAAAATATTAATAGTTTATATGACACATATTATTTTTTATCCAAATTGGGGAGGTGTTGGTGACGCAGTAGTTGGCTGTTCTTCCGCATTTATATTATCTCTTATTTTAGACGCAAAATTAAAAATTACTGATGGCAATATACATTTTTTTGATTATTTTGATATACCAGATAAATATTCCTTGAAAGATGAAAATCAATTAAAAATTGATGATATATACCGATACAGACCATGTAAAGAAAGTGATGATTTTTTTCTGAATAATAAATTAAATATTTTTAAAAATAAAAATATAGTAATTAAAACTGGATCAAATTTTAGTCGATTTTTATATAAAAATAAAAACTTCAAGCATAAAATTAATATACCTGAAACGGATGTTATCTACCATTTATTTAAAAATATTTTAATACCTAAAAGTAAATATTTAAACAGATTGAATAAATTTATTAATAAGTATGATGTACATAATAGTGTATGTATGCAAATAAGGACTTTCCAGTTTAAAGAATTCCTCGATTTGAAAAACCCCCTTAATGTAAGTAAAACAATAGAGCGATTTATTAATTGTTTTAAAAGTCTGAAGCACAATAATAAAATTGTCTTAACAACTGATAATTATGAAATGGTAAAAAATCTTTTAGAAAAAAATAATATTAAAGATATTATTTTCATTGATGGTAAAATAACACATTCAAGGAAATCTGAGAAAGTTGATAATGAAAAAACATTATTAGATATGCTAATTATAGGTGAATGTAAACACGCAATTATTAGTTATTGGAGTAATTTTGGTAGGATAGGTTGTCTACGCACTAGACACAAAAGTGTATGGCTTGTTGAACCTGATTTCAAAAAACATACCCAAGAATTGAAAAAACAATTTAGAGATAAAAATGACCCTTTAGTTAATAATTTTAGACAAGGGGGTTTAAGTGAACTTTTATCAAAAGAATCTTCAAATATTTAAAATCTGAATAAATATTTATTAAAAGATATACCTGAATTTATTAGAAAAGAATATAAAAAGGTATGTAATTCAGGATTACTATAATAACTTAAAGCTTTAAAATAAACTATATTTAATATGGAAAAAAGCTTACTAATTATAAAACCAGACGGTTTACAAAGAAATCTTTTTGGAGAAATTATAAACAGGTTTTTAAGAAGAGGTTTTAAATTACTAGCACTCAAAATGACTATAGCAACAAAAGATAAGTTGGATATACATTATCAAGATTTAGTGGATAAACCATATTATCCAAGTATTGTTGAGTACATGACAATGGGTCCAATTATTGTCTTTATATTAGAGGGTCTTGATGCAATTAAGACTATAAGAACTATGTTAGGAGAAACTAATCCAATATCATCTAAACCTGGAACAATACGAGGTGACCTTTGTCTTGAAATGGGTCGTAATTTATGTCATGCAAGTGATTCAATTTCCAGTGCTAATACAGAAATAAATATATGGTTTAACAATAATGAAATAATAAACTATAATTATGTAAATCATGATTTAATTTATCGTGATACACCTAAATTATCATATCACTGAATTACATAATTTACATATCCTTTCTCTTGGCTCATCGATACCTTGTTCACACCCATATTCCCACTTATGGTCACATTTTTTAAATATTTCATCATTTATTTCGTTTAAATTATTATTTATATCTAAAATGAAATTATCAATATTTCCTTTTAATACACTATATCTTACTAATTCTTGTTCGAGTAATTTTCGTTTATCAAGTAAATTGTCCATTATATTGGTATGTTAATTTATTTTTAAATTTAATTCAATATATAAAGGTAAGGTTTTATCTTTGTACATTTATGATAAAAATAATTAGAAATAATATTTTTAAAAGATATTATTTCAGTGGTAAAAAAAGAATAGTTTTGCCTGAAACAAGTGATAATAGAATAATTGAAGCATTAAGTAAAATTCACAAACAAAATATATCTTATATTTCACTAGTAACTTCAAATATAAATGAATTAAATACTAAGATACCAGATCACTTAAAATATAGTAAAAATTTAAATTTGGAGATACATGAATTGCCTCTTAACTCAACAATTAGTAATATTGATTTTGGACATAAGTTACTTTCGTCAGATATAGCTGATGGTATGGTATCTGGAAATATATCAACCACAAGTATAGTAATTAAATCTGCTTTAAAATATATTGGATTAAAACCTAATAATTCAACATTATCAAGTTATTTTATAATGATACCACCACCTGAAAATTCTAATAAATATCCACTTATTTTTTCTGATTGTGCAGTTGTAGTTACGCCAAATAAAAAACAATTGTCTGATATAGTTATACAAACTGCTAATTCTTATAAAATGTTATATAATAATGAACCAAAAATTGCTTTATTATCATTTTCAACGAATGGTAGTTCAAATCATAATACTGCACAATTTTTAAGAGAAGTAAAAAATAAAATATGTAATGATTTCCCATATTTAAAAAATAATATTGATGGTGAGATACAGGTTGATGCAGCTTTAGTTCCAGAAGTATGTAAAAAAAAATTTGTTAATTCATGTTTAAAAGGTATGGCTAATATATTAATATTTCCTAATTTAGAAGCTGGTAATATTGCTTATAAATTAACTGAAAGATTGGCAAATTATCAGGCAATTGGTCCCATATTTCAAGGACTTAATAAACCAAGTAATGACTTATCAAGAGGTTGTTCTGTAGATGATATAATAAATGTTATTAAAATTACATGTAGACAGTCTAATTAAAAAAACCTATTCATTTTTACTTCCAAAACGAAAATTTTCTGGAACATTTTTAACATTACTGAAATCGCGAGGTTTTATTAATGTTGTAACCGGTCCATTTTTTTTATAATAAATATATTCTTTTTCAATATTACAGTTTACAACCTGCATTTTAGCATATATATCACCAGATGGCTCTTGTAGATATTCTTGCTTATCAATTATACTTAATGTATGAGAACTTCTTATTGACGATAATCTCATATTATTTATTAAATGTCGGAGCATAATTTTTTTATACTATTAATAATATTTTTTTGTAGGAAAAACAACTTAATTATAAACGTAATGATTGAATTGATTTATTTATATTATCAGATCCAAATATAAAACTACCAGATACAATATTATTTGCACCTGCTTCAATTGCTAATTTTGCTGTATCATTATTTAAGCCACCATCTACTTGTATCTCAGTATCTTTATATTTTTCCCTTATAAGACTTACTTTTGACAGTGTCTCAATCATAAATTTCTGACCACCAAAGCCGGGATTTACTGTCATAATTAGCACTAAATTTAACTCTGGTATTAAATCCATTAAAATATCATCTTCAGATAGATTTGTTTCTGGTTTAATTGCTATTCCAACCCTAATATTTTTATTTTTTATTTTATTTATTATATTTAAATTACTTTCTTTACTTGAAACAGTTTCAATATGGTATGTTATTGAATTTACCCCTATATTAATTAATAAATTTATCCATTTATCTGGTTCTGTAACCATTAAATGACAATCTAAATATAGATCTGGGTATTTTTTTCTAATACATTTTATTTCAGGGATACCTATAGCCAAATTATCAACAAAGTGACCATCCATTATATCAATATGTAGTCTATCTGAACCACCATTCATTACTTTACTTATTTCATTATCTAAATTCGTAAAATCAGCTGATAACAATGAAGCAGAAATTATTATTTTTTGCATTTAACTTATATGCGTCTAATATTTAAGTATTACTAAGTATTATATAATTATATTATACTATGGTAAAGTATTATAATATGAAGGATACTGATACTTTTAATTTCAATGAATTACATCAGTATGCTAAAAAAGAACATAATTTTTCGAACCATATAGTATCTGGTAATGATATAATTACATTTAAATTCCCTGAAAAATACCACTCTATCTGTGATATAAAAATAACTCTTTCTGAATCTAAAACAGAATGTTATCTTGTACAACTCTTTTGTGGTTATACTTATATTGGAAAATATTCATGTAAATTATTTGAATTGAATATTAATATACCACATTTTAACTCATTTTCAAATCAATTTCCCCAAATACATTTTAAAGAACCATTGCATTTAAATATGCATTTTGATGATAAATTAAATATTTTGTTAGACACTTATCATAAAAATAAAGAAAATAATTTATGTATTTCGTATTACGGTATAACATATCCAGAAAATATACAAAAAAAATTAAAAGATAATTATCTAATAAGAAAAAATAATAAATCTAAAAAAATATACATATTAAATAATGGTTCATTTAATAAAATAAAGTATTCTGAGTGTACTATTATGTAATGTTCTTTATATCCTAAAATAGTATAAAATTGTATTTTTATAATTTTTATATATGAAAATTACAAAAAATTGTATCATAAATGTATATATAACTATTACCTTTTCTATTAGTCTAATTTTTTTTGGACTTTTTATATGTGAAGTTGGTTTTGATTGCCCGAATTCAATTGGACTTTTTTTTATGTTTTCATTAATTTTTTCCGCAACAAGGTTATTCAATACAGAAAAAATTAATTTAAATGATAATAAATATGATTTAATTTATGGTTTATTTTATGAATTTATATTTGAAATTGTATTTATAATATGGGGTTTAGTAGAAATGTCAAATGAATGTATGAACTTATTCCCTACACAACGTATATATGGTTATATTATTATAGCAATACATACTATTATGTGTATTATGTATTTATTAAGATATCGCGATTATTACCTAATTTGTAAACAAAAAAAAAATAGTAATACTGAAAATAATCTTCTAGATGATATTGAAATGGATGAATGGATTAATCTTTGATTTATGTATTAATATTTATTATTTATATTATTAATAATCTTATCCTCACTTACATTTGAAAAATCTTTTCTATGTTTATTTTTTATCCTCGATATTCTTGTTTGTGGTATATATTCTTTATTTTTGTATAGTAGACTTGTTTTTTTTACCGCAATTATATCACATATTGTAATAATACCATACTGCTTATCATATATTTTTATCATATCTACAAAATTATAGTTATATTTACTTATTTCGTGATCTGCATCATATATATAAAAATTATTAGTATCCCCCTTTCCAGTATTTGTTACTATTGCTCTTACTACTAATAAATCAATATATTTAAGCATTTTTTTTGGAAAACTATCCCATTCTTTTTTACTATTTATTCTTAAAATTGCGTTACCATCTATCTCTTTTCCTTCAATTATATTTCCTATATTAATTTTATTCATATTTTTTGTATATTCATATAGATTATACAATTCTAATTCCTTATCGAAATTTATTATAGTTTTCACTTCAAATTTTGAACGATTTATATAATTAAATATATCATATACACTCTCTATATCCAATCCACATATATCCCATAAATCATCCAGTTTTTTTCCATATTTCACCTTTTTATGTTTACAACCAAAATGATCATACAAATCATATAAATTATTGTATATTTTATCAGTATTTTCTCCTGTCCTAATATACAAATTAAAAATTTTATTAATTGCTAAATCTCTTTTATTATTTTTCTGTAATTTTTTTATAACACCCCACCTCTTTTCATATTCATCTTTATTAATTAATGTATTTTTTAAATTTCTTTTTAATTTATTTATTCTTATACTTTTTAAATTATTATCAAATATACTATTTTTTTTGATAAAAACAATATCAGATAGATGCATTTCATGAAAAGCGTATCTATAATTTTTATTCATATCAATAAATCTAAAATTATTTTTGTTCATCCATTCCATTACTTCATTAAATCCTGGTATACTATCTTCATGTTTTTTTGTGCGCACTTCAATAATTATAATTTCTATTTTTTTTAATATTTCTATTGAACCATTTAAGACATTTAATTCTGAACCTTCAGTATCAAGTTTTAATATACATGGTGAATTTACCTCTTTATCGATTGAATCCAAAGTTATTTGATCAACTTCAACTATATTGTCGTTATTTTTCCCGCTATAATAATTAAGTAAAACACTATTTGTTGAACTATTTGGTAAGACAAAAGAACATTTCCCTATTTCAGAACCAGCAGCTGCCATATAACTTACTGTATTTGGTAATTTTTTACATAAACATTCTACATATAATTTATTTCTTGGGTCCCCTTCTACTAAAATTTTTTTTGCATTTTCAAAAGGTTCATATAATCCTGGGGTACCACGACCAACGCCAACGTCAATTATTGTTTTAACATTTAAATTTTTTTTTCTTATAAAATCTGTTATATCATACATACTACTTATATCAATACCTAGATCATCATATATATTATCCATCCTGTTTTTAGAATATTTCATTGTTTTTTTTCTACAATCAAAGTGTTTATATAAAGTTGATAAGTTTCCATATATTAATTCTTTATTTTTAAAATCTTCACTACTATTTAGGTTATGTAGTTTTTCTATTG
>MDTD01102998.1_pt1 | contig 11445 bp, 12 predicted proteins | sample 811221 | NCBI WGS metagenome assembly MDTD01 (sample SAMN05326646, study PRJNA326480) | marine metagenome | isolation source: seawater | place: Pacific Ocean: South West | collected 2011
AAGAAAATATCAGTCAAAATTATAACTTCGGAGAACACTCATGGCAGAGGATGCCGCTTGCAGAATGACTGGAATGAATTCATCTTGATTTATCTAAACACTTCTGACTTGAGCGGCAAAATCGGATTCATAACCAAAGCGCAGTTTTCAAAAGCTTTGCAAGAGGAATCACGATCCGAAAATCCGATAGTATCAAAGTCCATGCTTGGAGAAAAAGGACTTTTCGGCAAGTATGGTGCAGTCGAGAATGTCGACCTATTTCTTTAGTCCTGCAATTCCCCATTGCCAGCAGGCAATTCCATTTGCTCTTTGCTTTCACACTCCACTTTCATTCTAAAAATATTGATTAAAGACGCACTGCAGCTAACTTTTCGATGTTTCAGCAAAGCAACAAGTAAAGTAGCAGTTATGCAACTGCAACAAAAAACAGCGACCCAATGGTACTCAGGCACGGCATTACTCCTCGGTATCTAAGTTCAATTTATCCTCAGATTATAGTCAGACATTCGTTCGTTTGCAACGATATAAATTCACCGAAAAGCAGAATTGATGCCGCTTTACAGATCACGGGAGCCAAGAGCGTCTTCAACTTTGATGTCGCCATTGGTGCTAGTTCGACTAGGTCCTGAATAATGTTTCGAAATTCTCTTGTATACCGAATTCAAAGATACTGAAATCAACTTTTATAGACTTGAATCTGTCTGATCTTCGATCAATTTGCGGCCAAACCCTCGCCACTCAAAAGCATTGCCAATTCCTCTTTTTGAGTCACTCTTCGATCAAAAAGATCCAGATTAAATTTCTTCATCTACTATTTTTGAACACTCTGACTACCCCATAATTTCGCAAGTTCTTACGAAGCAAGACAGAAAGCCGTAGATTACCTGCTGCGAGCGGTGACATAACAAATTCACTAGGCACTAAGAGTCCTGGAAGTCTTGAATGAAGCTCGTTATCACTAAACCCAGCTGCATCTTTCTGAAGCCTTTGCACTTTGCCAGATCGCAAGCATTATCATGCTCATCTTTCGATTCATCGATGTATTGCTCAGCTATCTCAGTAAGGTTGAATATCTCTATCTTGTTCATCTAGAACTCCTTTAAGGTAAGAGTAGGGCGGCTTGCGCCGCCCCTTTTGTACTTCTACGCTGTCAGCATCTGGACTGAAGTTTCTTTCTCTTCTGTCTTTGGCAAGATCTTGAAGCTCTGAAGATTTACAGTCGCATCTATCACTGCAACTGATACCGATTTGTTGCCAGTAGATCGGTGTAATTTTGATCGTTTTGTATGCCGTCACCCTACTAGTTTCAGAAGGAGTGAGATAGAGCAAGCTGCGACTGTGTAAATGCACAGTGCAATCTCTCGGTCCGGAAGCTAGCCTATTCAAACCGAGCCAGCAAAGGAGGCTCAATAACAGAAGGACAGTTCAATATGAAAACACAGAACAAAAGAACCCAAGTGACTATCTTCAAATACAGAACAGCGCTATTCTTAGCCTGTCAGGCTAGATCAGAAAACTTGAATGACTCACATGACCTTTGGACTCGTGTGATCAAGGAAGCCGAAGAGATTGTCTCGACTATGCCGATTGAGGTCATTGAAGCCGTAGATAGGCTTGCAATGGCTGGAACAACTTGCGTTGACCTAACCAGCTATTCATAAAGGCTTCTGCCAGATATACTAATTGCAGGCGCGTTCAGGAACTAGCATGTCTGAATCAGACGGAAAAGTCGAAAGAAGGAAACCTGAAGAGGTTTCTCCAGAATCGAAGGTTGTAGAAAGAGCCTCCGACAGATCGGAAAACGAAGTGAATTCCGACATGCCTTCTTGGATAGCTGACAAACAGAAAGATGCAGCAGCGTTTAAAGCTGCCGGGTTGTTAGATAAACCTAGAGGCGTCAGTGAAGACTTTGGACGGCTGCAGTTAGAGGATCAAGACGAGATCATAGTAAAAGGACTAGTACCAAAGTCAGTTCAAAGAGAAACAGTTTCACCAGACAGCCCTTCTGAAGCAGCGCTAAAGGCAGCAGGTGAAGCTGATCCGCTGGCCGATTCTCTCTATCAAGTGAGAAAGGGCATTAAAAAGCACCTGGTGGATGGCCCGGAGAAAGAAGCCGCTTTAAAAACAGCCAGGAAGACAGAAAAGGAACTACTTTACTCGGATACTGAATCTCATCACCCGTCTGACGAGAGCATGGAAGGTAACGACTCTCTGCCTGCAATTTCTCCTAAAGAAGCAAACTCAAAAATGCTTGAAGGCCAAGTGCAAAAGTCAGAGGCACTGGAGAACAATCCGCTTGGTTGGCTGAATGCAGCGCAAAAATTAGCAACTCTTCCGATCGACAAACAGATACAGGTGATAGGTTCTGGTCTATCCGCTGGAGCCAGTGAGTACCACAGGCAATATGCAGAGAGGTCAATCGGAGCAGTTATTGGAGGGGTCCAGGGCGTTGGCACCATAGCTGAGAATCTGGCAAAGATAGCCGACTTTTCCGCTTACTTACTCATAAATGACAATGAAAGAGCATCAGCCATGGGAGCTGAATTCGGAGAAGCACTCGGTGGGACCATAGTTGGTGGTTTAAGATTCATTGATGGAGCCCATCACTACCTAAATGAGGTCGGCAAAGCAGGCTATGAAGGAGACTACACAAAGGTATTCAGAGATGTAGTCAACTTGGGAGACAGACTGGATAAAGCCTGGTCTGATCTTCCTCCAAGAGAACAGTCAAGAATAATTTCAAAACTGTCTACTGAATTGGCAGCTGATGGTCTAATTGGTTTAGGTGCAGCAAAGACAGCAGGACAAATTCCCGGTAGATTCACAAAAATCCTAGGTATCATATCTGATGATGTAGAGAAGGCGCATATAGCTGGAAGGAAAATAACTGGTAAATCTGTCGACGCCATCAAGGACGCGGTAGAGCCCCTTACGGAGCACATGCGACGAGGATTTGGACCACAGTTTGCTCATGCTACTGCCTATCCAGGTTCAAGAATTGATGTGGGCAAAGCACTTGATGGTGTTAGAAAACCAATAGAACGCGCCGTTGAGAGCATCGACAAGGCTCTGGAGAAACCAATTGAAGAACTGTCAAATAAAATGGCTCCATACTTCGAATGGGGCAAAAAACGCCCTGTCAAACGAAGTAGAGCTGCTGAATTAACTGGCCTCGAAGAAAAAGAAATTACCCAAAAAGTAAAAGAAAACCCAGATTTTCTAGAAGACCTGACAGACGGCCAACTAATCTACATGCGAAAGCAATACAGAGACTTGTACTTAGAGGCCAACCCGCAGTACATGGGAATGAGTGAATCTTTTGAAGTACATCACAAACTACCACAAGAACTGCTAAAAAGGCATCCTGGCTGGTTTTCACCCAGAGACATTCATAGAATTGAAAATCTTGTTGGTATTCCTAATGATACCGGTACTCATGAAGTGATAACTAGAGAATGGATGAAGTTCTTTCAGAAAACCCCTAATCGTACAAAACAGCAGATTATAGATTTTGCAGCGGATATAGATAAAAGGTATGGAGGTAGCTATTTACCGTGAGGTTTTACCAGATTAGCCCACAAACTATAGGCTGGGTTGGAGATGATGCAGTCGAAGAAGACATGGAAGCCAGACCTGTGATCATTCACAAGTTACAGATAGACTTGGAATTCTGGCCAGAAGATGATCTGGTAGAAGCAGGACTTTATGGTTACTGTGGAACAACCAAGTTAATGAAAGCCATTAAAGAAGCCGAACTTACCGGTGTCGATTTCGATACTGTTGAGGTCATTGAAGGAGAGCAATTCTTTATTCAAAGAAAGAGCCACCCGAATATAGAACCGCCAGAGCTACATTGGTTCAAATTCTACACAGGCATACCAGGGTCCGATGACTTCGGTCTTCTTACAGGACCAGTCACCTCTCCTCTGGTGGTTTCAGAGAAAGCCTTAGTGCTTCTAAAGTCTTTCAACCATCAAAAGATGGAGGTTAAGGGCTTCGACAAGGATTTGCTATCTAGCTCGGTTTAGTTTTTCTGATGCTGCAGCGATAACCGGAGACAAAGAGAAAAGGACTACCAAAGGAATGCAATGGAATATTGATTAACTTTTTACAGCCAAAAGTCTCTGATATCGTTAAATCAATAAGTTGCTAACAGCAGGTATCCGGACTTTTCTTGGATATCTGCTGTTCTTTTGTCTGCAATAAAGCAAGGCCGACCAAGGCATAGTTAAGGTAACAGCGCCCTGGGCACATTGATTCTGAATACTTTCAAGCATTTCAAGTAAAAATGTCTTCTGTCGTCTTTTTGGGCTGTTTCAGCGAATTCTCACATCATCAAGATTCTACAAAGAAAAGAGGCCCGGATAAGGGGCCTCTTTTAAAATGAACGATATGAGATGTTAGCCAATCAGGCTGTGCTTCCAGGGGAATAGATCGTCGCTCATTGCCTTTTGTACTTTCGATTTAAGCTTGCCATTTCTCCAGGGAAAGAGTCCATCTCCAAGTAATCTATCAGATGAAATTGGTACTTCTGCTGTTGGACCATAAATCGGGAAGAATGGGTCTACAATTCCATTGGGGTCTTCCAGTACATAACCGTTTACATAATCAACATTGACCATGAAAGATGGATTGAATAGACAGATCATGTCGGGTGGACACGAGAAGTGAAAAATAACATGAGCGTATTCCGATACATCAAAGTCTGGCTCGTAAAAGCTAATGCCACCGTAGATGAGACCGTGTTTTAACTTACTAGCGATTTTTTCTTGTACTCGCTCGTCTTCTAAGGCAATGATAAGTGCCTTAATATGTTTCTTTTGGGGCTTCGCTTTCTTCAAGATCTCTAACTGATCTTTAATAGCCTTGAGTATATCTTTAGCATCCGCTTTTGGATTGATAAGCATAAAATTCACCTCCGATTGGATATATGCAGGCGAGATTATAAATCACAAAATCGTCAAATATACTGATTTGGAGCCAGAAGGCAGCCAAACAAGGCCGATTCTGCAAATGCTTGAGAGCAACAGCTTTGTGCGTTCTTCTCAAGCAATAAAACCTAAGCTGCAGATGTCATTTCGTTCAGGTGGGCTAATTGGCAACAGCAGAAGAGTCAGCCCCATATATTCAAATTCTGAGAAACTGGACCGAGTAACAATATGCCCTAGAAAATGAGCAAGAATATAGAATTTTGTGACACTATATTCGATACTTGCCATTGTCAAGATCCTATAATTGTTAGTGGTGGGAAATATAGCCCTATTCATTGCTGCGGGCAGGTTTGCTTGGCTCCCAGATCAAGTCCTTTTAGAACTTCAGAAGTCAATTAATTTACTGTGGATATAATGAATGAACTGCCCTCTCAGGCACTTTCAATTCTAGCTCAAATGCCAGCAGCAAAAAGTTACTTCGAGCACACAAAAGAGCACTGTATATACATCGAATACAGTTGATCTATCCTGCCACCGGATCTATGATCCCGGCTACCTGTTATCCGGAGAAAAGAACAGATGCTCTTAAAAGGCTATGGCATGTTCGACAATGTTGAACTCAATGAAGACTTCGAAGGATTTGATATAGACGACCAGTTCCGGGTCCTTAGAAAAGGATACGAAGGCACTGTCCTAGACACTGGTGAGAAGCCAAATACTCTTATCGTCGAATTCAAATTAGGTAGAGGACACAAAGCTCTGGACTATGCTCAAATAGAATTGGAAGTTGAGATTCTCAAAATGAAGCAAAGCCTCAAAGCTCAGAGATCAACCACTTAAAGCTTGTGTTTTCTCCAAAGTCCCGAAGACCAATAAAAAAACAAAGGGACTAGAGAAGTCCCAACACCTATGGCGGTCCTCTAACCTTTCTTCTTCTTACCAAAGAGATTCCAAAGCGGCTGAAATCGATCGCCAGTTGACCATTTTCGAAGACAACAATTCTAAGGCTCTCTAAAGCCTCTTTTTTTTCTTTTCTGACCAATGACCCAGGAGCTATGGAAATAACGTCTTCTGAGTCCTCTAAGCAAGCTATTCTCTGAATATAATGTGAATCTTCGGCAACTTCTGAAAGAGATAAATCACTGGAAACACTGACGGGTGGATCAAAAGCAGAGAGATCAGGAAAAACAGAATCACCGGAAACGGAGGAAAACTCTGAAGCTTGAACAAAGGAAGAAGGAAGAACCAGAGAACTTCCAGAACTCGTAGGATCATTCTGCTGCGAACCAGATCCCCCCACACCCCCAGGTTCTAGATCGCTTAGGCCACTTGGCAACAAGTCTCTGTGTTTACTTACTGTCGACCGGTGACATCCAGAAACCAGGGCTACTTTCCTGATTGAAATCTTCTCTCCAGAAGCCACTAATTCTTCTACTGCTTCTTCTATTTTTCTTCTGGCTCTTTTCTTTCTTCTATCATTTGCCTTTTGCCAGTCTTCTGGTGTCCATGTTCTACCAGTCGATTTAGTTAGGCTGATTATCCTGTCCAGGGCTCTATCTGATGTAATCACATATGGTGTTCTCTCAGGCACTTCTTCGCAGCGCCAATTAACGGCTCTTTTAATTTGTGACTCTACAGTTTTCCAGTCACCTCGATTTATATGATTGCAGCAGCCATTGTGCTTCTTCTGGAGCCAGGACAATATTGCTTCATAGCGGTCATAGTCGTTAGCTCTTCCAGCTAGTGGTCTTAGACCAATGGAGTCATCTCCATGCCAGAAGTAATGTTCTACACAGATGACAGCATCGTGTCTTTCTCCATTGGACTTGAGTCCTTCCTGAAAGAACTTCCGGCCACTGTCATAGTTTTCTTGGATTACCCTGCCCTGGAAGAGCTCATCCATACCTTCGGTGGACAGCCTAAGCTGGCGCTCTATTTCAAGCTCTTTCTGTCGTTTTAAGCGATGCTCTTGAAGGACCTGATTTATACGTGATTTCGTATACTCCCAATTGTTCGCTCCGATCTCCATATCGAGCACAAACTTACGAATAGCATGTTCTGTGGAGAGGTCTTCTCGTCTTACAGCTATGCTTCCATCGTCCGCTAACCAGGCAAATCCTTCCTGAAGAGGTAGTCTAAGACCATTGTTTGATGGAAACACCTCCAGCTGTCCGGATATGACCTTGTATCCAGAGGATTTTAAATAAGTCTTGAGCAGAGTTTCTACTTCAGTGCTACTAGACAAGACACCAAAAGGGATATACAGATGCCATCCACCAGAGAGGCTACTCTGGTATTTGCAGGTAGCATCAAGCCCTACTTCTGAAAGTGTTTTGGATATTCTCTTGAGGCTATGAGGGTTATGATACTCACTATCCTTATCTATATCCAGAACAGCAAATCGGGTCTTGTCTCCCCAGCGCAGGCCTCTGAAAGCACCGCCGGAGCCATCAACAGCTTCAACAATCTGTTCATCTTTTAAATAGGTATATCTACCCAGTGACACCCAATGTCTTGCATCAAAATGTTTCCTGATGCTCTGGTGTCTGTTGGGATAGTAAGTTAGGAATGTCGACTGCGTGTCACCCCGTGACAAAACAGACTCGACATTTGCCGAGCGGGTAGAAACCATCCGTGTGTCATGTCTCACTTTCTAGAGATGAGTTGACCTATACCGACGGATGGCGTATTATTTGACTGCCAAGTTAAATAAGTACGCGCCGTCAGCGGAAGTATTTTTGAAAGACCGATTAATCGGTCTTTTCTTTTTGGGGTTCTAATCCTTTCTAGTCTTTTCTAGTTTCAAAAAATCAAATTTGTCATTCTTGATTTCCGCGGTGGATCGTACACTGACGTCTACCGATGATCAAGCCTGTACAGAAGAGAATTCATTCCTTTGAGAAATTCTGATATGCACCACATATACAGTCATTGCTTTCTGGACTTCCTGGTAAAAAACAGTCATAATGCTCGGTGTTGCTCACGTACTCTTTGTCTACGGACGACCACCCCCTGAAACAGGGGCGACACACAGATGATATATCCTTTGTCACCCGATGACAATACAAGATACCGATAACAATACCAACAAGGAATTCAAGAGCCATGAATGCAGAACCGAAAAGAAGCATTGAATCAGAGCCCGCGAGTGTTGAAGGATTTGAGGATGTATTTGTAGAAATTGATGATCAAGGGGCGATCGACTCTGGATCATCGGCAGAAGATGGATTAAAACTCTCAGAAGCTGCCGATAAATACAATGTCACGGAGCGCACAATCCAAAGATGGATAAAAGAAGGTCGACTGACGGCGCATAAGATTGAGGGTCAGTACGGTCCGGAATGGCGGGTGACAGGGGAGAATTCATCCCATGACAGAAGCGGGAGGCAGGGGGTGACACAGGGTGGACAAACGGTCGACATAGATATGTCACCCACTGTAGAGCACCTGACAGAAACAGTTGGTGCACTTACAAACTTGGTTGAAAATTTAAGTAGCCAGCTGAAAGAAGCAGCTGATGGCTTGCAAGGTGCCAACTACAGAATTGGTTATCTAGAAAGCCAGAGCGAAGTCTTAAAAGATCAAATCAAACTACTCCCAGACCTTCAGTCAAAAGCAGAAAAGTCGGATGTGCTTGAGTCTGAAATTGACGAGCTGAAAAGGAAAGCAGAAAAAGCTAAGGAGTTAGAAGATCAATTACTAGCGGCCAAAGTAAAAGAGTCCTTGTATGCAGAGATGCAGCGCGAGTTAGAAGAGCTAAAAGCAGAAAAAGCAGTCAAAGAAGAGGAACAGAGCAAAGGCTTTATGGCTTGGTTCTTAGGCAAAAAGAAGTAGCTCTTTTGGGCTCCCCATGCATCGAGCCAATTAATCTTTAGAAATTTTGTTTGTATACATGGACTTCCCAATAATCCTCTATAAGATTCGTTTTCACACAGAGTCTGGTGATTCTTCATCTTTTCACAAAAAAGATCTTCAGAAGCCACTGAATGCGGTTCAGGGGCGGGGGGCGTTGTCATGGGTGCCGGCTAAGCTGATCGAGTATTTGTACTGTCTTTGTGCACTAATAAAATACGTCAACTGATTTGCTCGGTTATTTAAGATGAGCTGCGGGGATCATCCTAACAAAAAGTGGCGTTAGTGAATTTTCTGGAGCTTCTCACAAATGAGAGTTTTTCAGAACCTATGAATTGAGAAGTCCGGCTGTAAACTGGGACGAAATCTAGTCAGATCGTGGAGCGAACATATCCACACCCCTGAAAGATCAATAAATGACTTAAGGTTGTGCCAACAACAAGACCTATCTAAGCGCCTTCCGCTTTTCTATTATCGCAAGAAGTTTTTTTGCACACTCCTTAGCTCTTTCCGAACTGTTGCACTCACTAGCTCTAACCCGCTCTATATGTACTCCTTCATGGTTCAGCATCGATGTTCTATCGTGAGCCTCAGCCGGGCTTTCTTGATGAACAGTGTCTCCATCCACTTCAATATGAAGTACAACTCCGTCTTTGATAACAATAAAGTCCGGCTCTATACGACGATAAGTTTCTCCTCCACGGATGAAAACAGGTAACGGAGCGAAAGAAACACCTTTTGACTTTAAGGCCTGATAAAGATTGATTTCAGCTTGTGAACGAAAAAGAAGACCATCACAAGTTTTCGGAACAATATTATCTGACCGCACTCGTCCTTGATTACTAACGCCCAAGCCCGCAACCCACGCCTTTGCCTTATCACGCCATTGAGGATCTGCCTCTCCTAATTCAGGAATGATCACGACAAAACGCAACCAGTCATTCGTTCCTATTCCAAAGATTTTCTCTGCCTGTTCATAGATAGATTTCTCTAAGTTCTCTTTAGAATCCAGAAGCTGGCTATATAGTCGACGAGGAACCATCAGAAGCAGTCGATAAATGTACGTTCCTCCATCCCAGTTGTCATAGTCGCATTGTTCCAATCTCCCTTTAGACTCAGCTAAAATAGCTACTTCCTTTGCCGCTCCATGATAAGCAAAGATTTCTGCTAGAGCATTCAGCAATGGTTCCGGGCTGTCGTAGTTCAACTCTGATACAGTTTCATCTGTCATTTTAGCGTTCATCCGTTTTTAAAGAGTACGAAATCACCACCGTGTCTCCAGTAACTCATCCATCGCTTTCTCTTTATCGCCAGCACTCGGTAGCGTGTATCTCCTGGTTGTTTCAAGCTTCTTGTGCCCCCCGATCTCAGCTACCAGAACTAGGTCGGTCTTGTTGCGAACAAGGTTTGTGAGAAGCGTGTGTCGAAGCCTATGAGCAGATATCGAAAGACCGCACGCATTTCCTACTTTTCGAATAACTAGGTCGAGGGCAGCCGTAGACATTCGTCTACCTTGTGGATTTAGGAACAAACCTGACTCCACAACTACTTGATTAAATCGCTCTTCACGGTCTTTCAACCACCTCTGCACTGCAATTGCAGCATCCTCATTTAATGGAATTTCGCGGTACAAATCGCCCTTACCACTTCGAACTAGAATTTTCCTTTTCCGGCCGACAACGAATACATCATCAACATCAAGGGCAGCACATTCACCAATACGAATTCCCGTATAAAACATCAACAGGGTAACCGCCCGGTCGAGGCTCCGCCGACAGCCGGCCACTGCCCTCAAAAATCGTCTCTGTTCGTCTTTCTCTAGGGTCCGAGGAGCCTGCTGAGGTAAATCCTCTCTGGGTATTTCTGGAGGCTCATGGCCGTGATACTGGATGAAATGGTCTATTGCTGTCAGATGCGAGTTGACAGTTGCCGGTTTGAGTTTCGAATATACCTTCAAATGACGCTTATAAGATTTCAGGACGTGCTCGAGTTCTCGATCCGAAATGGGCAAGTCGTTCAGATCTTCGCCAGCATTATCCAGGTACTGAAGAAAACGGCCGACCCGAGAGATATAAGAGCGCCTGGTTGCATGAGAGAGCGGCTGACGTTTGAGCCAGGTTCTATACTTCTGAACCTCTTTCGACTGACTTCCAGAGATTCTATTACTTCGTCCTTGTCAGTAGTAATTTGACTTCTTGGCATTCTCTTCAAGCTTTACAGCATCTTTTTCTATGGCTTCCGCAATTGCTTGCAAGCCGGTAACAGCTCTTCTTTTGACCTCAGCTTCATCAACTGATTGCTTTCTAAGTTCACCAATCGGACCTAAAAGATGTTCGTTCAAAAGCCTAAGAACACCCTCGTAGCCCATAAATGAGTCACTCATGGGAGCACTAACGGTTTTGCCGAGATCAGCATTCTCCAACTCATCAGCAATCTCTCTCATTTGAATAGCCGCTTTACGATGAACCTCAGCCATCTTAATGTTAACTGGATATACCTTTTTAATCTCAAGTGCCAGATCTCCAAACACGTCCATTGAACGACGTACTGCGGCCTCTATTGGTCCAAATTGAGTATCTGTCATCCTTCACCTCATTCTCAAGGAAAGAAGTTTCTTCTCTCCCTGGTATCACAAGAAATTTGGAACCGATTCTACCACTCT
>MDTD01145113.1_pt1 | contig 11444 bp, 11 predicted proteins | sample 811221 | NCBI WGS metagenome assembly MDTD01 (sample SAMN05326646, study PRJNA326480) | marine metagenome | isolation source: seawater | place: Pacific Ocean: South West | collected 2011
TTGATTAATATCTTTTGAATGTTGAGTTGAAATTACTACGGATGTAACTTTGACAGGTTTTTCATTTTCATACAACATGGTGACTTGACTTTTTGAATCTGGTTCAATTCCTTTTAAACTTCCATTTTTTCTATCTTCAGCCATTAATCTTAAAATTTTGTGAGAATAATGAATAGGCGCAGGCATAAGTTCATCTGTTTCATTGCATGCATATCCAAACATAATTCCCTGGTCACCCGCTCCTTCGTCTTTATTATCCTTTGAGTCAACTCCCATTGCTATATCTGCTGACTGTTCATGCAGAAATGTTTCTATGTTTGCTGTTTTCCAGCTGAAACCATCTTGATCATAACCAATATCTTTAATGCAATCTCTCACTTTAGAAATTATTTCTTCCTTTTTAATTTTTGGACCTCTTATTTCTCCAGCTAATACAACTTTATTTGTGGTTGTCAGAGTTTCGCAAGCTACCCTTGAAAAAGGGTCTTTTGACAAATAAGAATCTACAACCATATCTGAAATCCTGTCACAAACTTTGTCTGGATGACCTTCAGAAACTGACTCGCTTGTAAATAGATATTTATTTTTTTGCATTTTGTTTTTTGTTAATTAAAAAGAATAAGAAATATGTAATTAAAAGTATAAAAAAGATCAAATCATTTTTAATTTTATTAGATTTTATTAACGGTACTTCAAATTCAATGTTTCCAGCCTCATTTCTGTTTAATTTTTTAATTATACTACCTTTGTTATCTATAATTGCGCTCACTCCTCGATTGGTTGACCTGAGTAAAAAAGTATTGCTCTCTATTGCTCTAAAGATAGATTTAGCAAAATGTTGATCGGGTCCTATAGATTTACCAAACCATCCGTCTTCGGATATATTAACAATTAAATTAGTATTAACGTCAGACTTTTGTATTAATTCAGAAAATATAACTTCATAACATATCAAGGGAAGGATGCTTAAATTGTCAATTACAAGGTTATTATTTTTTTTACCTTTTAAAAATGATCCATACCCTTCTGTAATTTTTTTTAAACCAAAATTATGTAATACCGCCTCAAAGGGTAAGAATTCCCCAAATGGTACGAGTTTTCTTTTATTGTAGCTTTGAATTATATCAAAATTATTATTTATTATTAACATGCTGTTATAAAAATCACCTGATATTTCATCCAATCTATTTATTCCAAATATTATATAGTGTTTATTTGAAAAACTTTTGAAAATTAATTCCTTAAAAGAATAAATTTGATCATAGCTATAACCGCTAAACACACCTTCTGGCCAAATAAATAATGTTTTCTTCTCTTTGACAGGGTCGCTATATCTTATTAATTTTTTTATCCTTTCCTTAATTTCTTGAGTACTGAGTCCATATTTTAAATCAAAATTGGGAGATATGATTTTTATGTATATTTTTTCGTTACTACTGTTCAGAAGTATTTTGTTTTTGTTCAATTCGTAGTTTCCGTGGATGTAAAGGCATAAAATAAATGAAAATGTTATTAGGAAAATTAGTAATTTTTTAATTGTACTGATATTAAAATAAATAATTATAGGTAAAGTGAATATTGTCACTACGAAAAGATTATAAGAGTGAAAACCTATTAAATTTATTATTTGTAATATTTCATTAAACAAAACCGTGCTGTAAGCCCATAGATTCCATGGAAATCCTGTAAACAAAAATGATCTTAGATAGTCTGAAAAAGCTAAACTAGCTGAAAATAATACTAGGGACGAAAAATTTAATTTTAAATATGGACCAATAAGGAAGGTGGTTAAACCCATAAAAATACTTAAAAACAGCGGAATTAATATCAACGCAAAAGGAATAAAAATTTTGAAATTTTCATCAAATGTTAGAGAATTAGTAATCCAAGAGACGCCGCTTAGGTAAAAACCAAATCCAAAAGACAATCCAAATATTAATAAATTCTTTCTGTACGGTTTTTTTCGATAAACCGCCCTAGATTTTTTGGTTATGAAAACTAATAAATAGAAAAATGAAGGGAAAATAAAAAAATTTATTATTATTAAATTAAATGGTTTAAAAGATAATATTGTTAAAGATCCAAGAATAAAAGGTATAATATATAAAGTTAAAAAACGATTATTTAAATATTTTTCAACCATTTACTAAATTGAAATATTTTTTTTCAACTTTTTGCATCTTTTTGAAATCTTGATCTTTTTTATGGTCATATCCAAATAAATGTACTAATCCATGTATCCACAGACGATCAAATTCTTTTTTAAAGTTTTTGCTAATTTTTTTATTCTTTATTTGATTTAAATTCACAATTATATCTCCAAGATAAATTTCTTTTTCTCTTTTAATTTTTTTAATTAATTCTTTTTTTTTATGGAAAGGAAACGATAGAACATCTGTAACTTTATTTTTTTTTCTAAATTTTTTATTTAGATATTTTATTTCTCTATTTCCCGAAAGCAATAATGTGCAGAAAATTTGATTTTTTTTTAGTTCTTTAATTTTAGGATTTAGTTTTTCAATTTTTTTATCTAAATAATAATTTGGTCTTTTTATATAATTTAACCAATTATTATTTTTGGTAATAACATTAATTTTTATCATCAATGCTTTTATTTTGATAGGCTCTAATGATTTTTGAGACTAGCGGATGTCTAACAACATCATTATGATCAAATTCGATTACCTTAATTTCTTTAAGATTTTTAAGAATGTCTCTTGATTTAATTAAACCAGACTCTTTTTTATTAATTAAATCTACTTGACTAGGATCACCGTTGACGACTAATTTAGAATTCTCACCTATTCTTGTTAAAAACATCTTAATTTGTGTTTCTGTAGCATTTTGTGCTTCATCTAGAATTGCAAAACAGTTTTTAAGAGTTCTGCCTCTCATAAATGCAAGTGGAGCTATTTCTATTTCACCTGTTTCAATTTTTTTATCTATTTTATCTGCACCAAAAAGTTCGTAAAGAGCGTCGTATAAAGGTCTTAAATATGGATCAACTTTTTCTTTCATATCTCCCGGTAAAAAACCTAACTTTTCACCAGCTTCAACCGCTGGTCTGGAGAGAATAACCCTATCAATTTTTTTTTCCATTAGTAATGTTATTGCAACTGAGACAGCTAAAAAACTTTTTCCTGTTCCCGCAGGTCCAAGTGACATTACAATATCATTTTCTTTCAATGCTTTAATATATTCTGATTGTTTTTCAGACCTCGCAATTACTGATTTTTTTGGAGTTTTTATTAACTGTTTAAAACTTTTTACGTTAGATTCTTTAATTTCTAAATTTTTTTCCACTGATAGAACTATATCTTCTTTTTCTATAATATTCGTTAAAAAATACTTATTTATCAAAAACTTTATTGCTTCACAAAATATAGATAATTTTTCCTCGTTACCTTTACAGGTTATTGAATTACCTCTGAAATAAACATCTGTGTTAGTTAACTTAGATAAATTTTTGAGATTCTGATCAAACTGGCCAACTATAGCCATTAACATCTCGTTATCATTAATTGATACATTTACTGTTTCTTTATCAATTTTTTTTATAATTAAATTTTGTTGTAATTTACTTATTTCAGACATTTATTTACGCTGCATAGTTTGTTTGATTTAAATTTGTAATAATTTCACCAAATAATGTAGTTTGATTACCTTTAACTATTTTTACTTTTTTTATCAAACCTGTTAAATCATCACTACTTTCGACGATAATTGAATTGAAATATTCGTCTCTTCCAAAATATTTATTTCCGTTTTTCATTTTATTTTCAAATAACACATTTGCTGTTTTTTTAATTAAATTTTTTCTATAGTTCGTTTTAATTTTTTCTGCAATATATTGAAATTCCAAAAGTCTATCCTTTAATACTTTCTCGTTTATTTTTTCTAAATTAAAAGATGGAGTGCCCGGCCTAGCACTATATAAAAATGAAAAAGAATTAATAAATCCAACTTCAGACATTAGTTCGACAGTTTTATTGAAATCCCCATGAGTTTCCCCAGGGTATCCAATTATAAAATCACTAGAAAATTTGATGTTAGGCTTTACACTAATTAACTTTTTTATAATCTTTAAGTACTCTTCAACTGTATGTTTTCTGTTCATGGCATTTAAAATTTTGTTTGATCCACTTTGAACTGGTAGATGAATTAAGGGCATTAACTTTTTGCAATTTTTATGGGCTTCAATTAAATCGTCAGAAAAATCTCTTGGATGTGAAGTGGTATACCTAATTCTTTCTAAATTTTTAATACCAGAAATTTCCACAATTAAGTCTGAAAGCTTTTTTCCCTTAAAATTGTATGCATTTACGTTTTGACCAAGCAAGTTAATTTCTTTTGCTCCATTTTCAACCAAATGATTTGCTTCTATTATTAATTCTTCAATTGATCTTGAGTATTCTGGTCCCCTTGTGTAGGGAACTACACAAAATTTACAAAATTTATTACACCCCTCTTGAATTGTTAAAAATGATGAAATTTTACTGTCAGAATTTTTTATTAAGTTTAAGCTATCAAATTTTTCAATTACTTCAAATTCAGTAAAATTGATTGGGTTTGTTTTTTTTTCTAATTTTTCAATTATATTATTAATTTGATGATAAGATTGTGGGCCTATAACGGCATCTATATATTTCTCTTTTTTTAATAAAATATCTCCTTCTGCCTGGGCAACACAACCGGCAACCAATACTATCGGTTTTTTTTTATTTCTAAATTCTTTTTTTAGACGACCGATATCATGGTAAACCTTATCTGTTGCTTTTTCTCTTATGTGACAAGTATTTAAAATATAGCAATTTGTTTCAGATAATTTTTTCGTTGGAAAGTAATTAATTTTTTTTGTTAAATCCAAAATACGATTACTATCGTATTCATTCATCTGACATCCCATGGTTTTAATGAATATATTTTTTTGCAAATTATTTTTTTATTTTTGAGCCATAAAGCTCTAACTTATGATCAACTAATTTGTAACCTAGTTTCTTCGCAACTTCAATTTGAAGTTTTTCAATATCTGAATCAACGAATTCTATAATTTCTCCACTATTAATATCTATTAAGTGGTCATGATGTTCATCAAGAGAAGGTTCGTACCTTGCTTTACCGCCTTTAAAATCATGTTTTTCCAAAATACCTGACTCCTCAAATAATTTTACTGTTCTATAAACTGTAGCAATACTAATTTTTTTATCTATTACAGATACTCTCTTATGTAACTCATCCACATCAGGATGATCTTTTGAACCATACACTTCTTTAGACTCAGATAAGACTTTTGCTATAATCTTTCTTTGATCAGTAAGTCTAACACCTTTTATTTGGCACTTTTGTTCTATTGCATTCATAATTTTAATTTAACTTATATATGTAAGTTTAATCAAATTTTTCTGTAATAATCTTTTTTTGATTAAAAGTTCAATGTTTCCAAGGGAAAATTGACCAAGATCCTCGTTTTTATACCCAAATAAGTTAATTTTTTTTGAAATTTTAATTCCTTTTGCAACTGCTAAAGATATTCGTAATGAAGAAAAGCTGCCAGGCCCATTATTGACGAGTACCGAAAAACTGCTATCAAAGTTTACTTTGTGTTTTTTTATTAAATTTAATATGGTTAATACTAACTGATCATTGTTGTTTACTTTTTGATCTAAAGCATGAACATAGAAATTTTTATCAACCCTTAAACCAATTTTATTGTCTTTGCCTATGCAATTTAAAATTAAAAAATTCTTTATCATTGAACTATTTATTGCAATTTTATTCTACCATAACAATTTGTATTCTAATGCCGAAATAAAAGATATAGACGACTTTGGCATTATATCTCTAATGTATCATAGGTTTGAAGAAAACAAATACCCCTCTACAAACATAAAAATAAAAGAATTTATTAATCATATTGAAATACTTGAAAATAATCAAATACGTTTTGTAAATCCAAATAATTTTGAAGATGAATTGAGAAATAATAAAAAACAAAAAAAAGTTCTTTTAACAATTGATGATGGATTTGAGTCTTTTTATCAAAATGCTTGGCCTATACTTAAAAAAAAAAGGATACCGTTTATTTTATTTGTGAGTACTCGTGAGGTTGGTGCTTTTAATTATATGACATGGGACCAAATAAGAGAAATAGATAAGGAAGAATTTGTTGAAGTTGGAAATCATAGTCACACTCATGAATATCTTGTTGATGAAAATAAAGACGCAATTATTTATGATATCAAAAAGTCTATGTCGATTTTTAAAAGAGAGCTAGGAAAGAATTCAGATTTCTTTTCATATCCGTTTGGAGAATACAGTTTGGAATTTAAAGACATTATCATTTCACTTGGATTTAAATATGCTTTTGGCCAACATTCTGGAGTAATAGACGAAACAAAAGATTTTTACGAATTACCCAGATTTCCAATTAATGAAAAGTATGGGGAGATAAAACGATTTAATTCGTTAACTAAAACATTACCCTTTAAATATAAAAAAATAAGCCCAATGGAACGATATTTATTAAAAAGCACAAATCCACCAAAAGTAAAAATAAATTTTTATGAAAATATAAAAAATCTTAAATCCTTAAGTTGTTATTCTAACGAAGGTAATAAATGGAGACAGTCTGATATTAAGTTCGAGGATGATCTTACATTATTTGTAAATATAAGTGAGAAATTTGTAGGAGAACGTGGAAGGATTAATTGCTCTTTGAGAGACCCTAGTGGATACTGGCGTTGGCTAGGTATACAGTTTGTTATTAGTGATAAATATTAAGAACTAAGCTCAATTTTTTTTACAGAATTTACAAGCCTTACTGGTTCAAAATCCATTAATCTATTTTGTTTTATAATCTGGTTTAATTTTTTTGTATATTCAGTTCCTGTTTGAGCGTAATTATTTAAAGTTTCAGTCAACTCTAGACCTTTAATTTTTTTGTTTTTGTCTCTTAATGCTAATCTTTTTTGTCTGAACTTAGTGTAGCTTTTGTGAGTATTAAGATTATTTTGATAAGCCTTTACTGAAGCTCTTAAAATTGGAAATTTAAGAATTTTGTGATTTTTATTACTCTCTCTATCTAATGGAGCTATACCTTGGCCGCTCCATGTCCATTGACCAAAAATTGCATTTCCTTCCAAGGCAAATCTTGAGGTACCCCAACCACTTTCTTTTGCCGCTTGGGCTAAAGCAATTGAAGTTGGAATTATATCCATTCTAATAAGTAACTCTTTCAGGTTACCTTTTTTAACTTTGTACTCTAACAATTTTTGTCTAATCCATTGTTTTTCCAAATCTGTGGTAAATTTTTTATCCACCAAATTCGTCAATTTTCCTCTATCTGCTAGTATTCTTTCATTTTCTGCTACGATTAAAGGCAAGACTATTTTAATAAAAGTTTCTTTTTTAAGTTTAGTGCTCTGTAGTTCATCAAGATCTCTGGGAAATTGTGTAAAATAAATAGGTTTTACAAGTTTTTGTGAACGCACTTTACCTAAATCATATTCCACATCTTTAAAAAGGTTTAATACAGTTTCTGTTTTTAAATTTAAATTCGGTAAAATTACTTCATCTACACTCCTTCTTTTTACTTCAAGTTTAGGGCTTTCTTTTAATTTTTTCTTCTCTTTTTTTACCTCAGGTTTTTTTACTTCCTTTTTAACTTCTGGTTTTTTTACTTCCTTTTTAACTTCTGGCTTTTTTACTTCCTTTTTAACTTCTGGTTTATTTACTAATTCATTTCCTGTATAAAATTTAGTTCCGCTAAATACTATTGTAGTTACAACTGCGACGGATGCGATAGCAATTATTACTCTTTTCGCTTTTTGTGGTTCTAGTTGCTGTTTATAAATTCCATGAAATAAATCGGTAAATAAATTTCCAAAAAAATCATAAATTACTTCACCTAATTTTGGAATTATATTTAAAAAATTTAAGCCAATTTTTCCAAGTTGAGACCAGAGATCTTTAAATGCTCGGTTGACTTTTCTATTTGTATCAAATTTAAAGTTTTCTAATTTCCTTATTGCTTTATTTTTATCTTTAATTTTATTTTCCTTAAACTCAATTAGATTGAGTTTAATTTTACCAATTGGTTTAACAAAATTATCTCTTAAGAAATTTGACTTAAAATCTTTTGGAATTACAATCTTATTTTTTTTTAAAATAAGTTCTAGCTGGCCTGATGTTAGATTTTTTCTACTCTTTTCATAATCTTTTATTTCCTTTACATCATATATGTAAGCTAACTCTACAAGTTTATCTCTATAACTTAACTTCTTTTTCATTGCACTGCCTCGACTGAATTTACTTCTTTAACGTAATGTTTCAAAAGATTTTGGACCCCTTGTTTTAAAGTCATTAAAGAACTAGGACAACCTGAGCAACTACCTTGTAATTGAACTTTTACAACTCCATTTTCAAAGGATTTAAACTTTATATCTCCACCATCTCTTGCCACAGCTGGACGTATTTTAGTATCCAAAACTTCAATGATTTTATTCACAGTCTCGTTGTCATTATCTTTATTTTCCTCAATTTTTTTACTTTCTTTAAGTATTGGCTCTTCATTTTTTTCAAAATAATCATTCAAGTGAGAAATCACCATAGGTTTTAACTCATTCCATGAGACTTCTTTAGTTTTTTTAACTGAGAGAAATTTCTCTGATAATAAAATCAATTCGACGCCTTTGAAGTTTAACAATTCTTTTACGAAAGGAATTTTTATTTCATTTTCATTATCTTTTTTAAACTCTTCTGTTCCAATTGTAGATAAAGTCTTTTCAGACAAAAATTTCAGAGAGTCTGGATTAGGTGTAGTTTCTATCTGTATCATAAAGGCTTTATATTATATCAAGCCCACTTTTTCACGTATATTCTTCAGGTTTTCCTCAGCAATTATATTAGCTTTTTCAGTACCTTTTTTTAGAATATTTTTTAAATGTGACTTGTCTTTAAGCAATTTTTGAATTTCTTTTCCAACTGGCGTTATTTCATTAATTAATGCTTCGGCTAATTTTGTTTTTAAGAAAGAATACTCTTTCCCGGCCGTTTCTGAAATAGTTTTTTCGAGACTATTCTTAGTTAATTCAGAATAAATTGTTAAAAGGTTTAGTGCTTCTGGCTTGTTTTCTAGTGTCTTAATCTCCTCAGGAATCGTGTCTGAGTCTGACTTAGCTTTTTTAATCTTTTTATTAATCTGATCAGCCGTATCTTTTAAATTAATTCTTGAATAATCAGACTCCTCAGATTTGCTCATCTTTTTTGTTCCGTCTCTCAAACTCATTACTCTAGAAATATTTTTGAGTATCAATGGTTCCGGTAAAGGAAAGAAATCTTTACATCTAAAATCTTTATTAAATTTCTGAGCTATATCACGAGATAATTCTAAGTGCTGTTTTTGGTCTGCTCCAACTGGAACATGGGTCGCTTTATAAAGTAAAATATCTGCAGCCATAAGATTTGGATATACATATAGCCCAACACTAGCCTGTTCTTTATCTGATCCGGCTTTATCTTTAAATTGTGTCATTCTATTTAACCATCCAATTCTAGAAACACAGTTTAATATCCAAGCAAGCTCTGCATGGCCAGAAACTGAGGATTGATTAAAAATTATACTTTTATCAGGATCTAAACCAGTTGCTAAAAAACTAGCGACAGTTTCTAGCACATTATCATGTAAGTGATTAGGTTCTTGAAAAACAGTAATAGCATGTAAATCAACTACACAATAAATACATTTCATTTCTTTCTGCAATGAAACAAAATTTTTAAGCGCTCCCAGGTAATTTCCTAAATGTAGATTTCCTGTCGGCTGAACTCCTGAAAATACTAATTTTTTTATACTCATTTAATTTGTTCTAAAATTCTTAAGTTTCAATATTCCTAATAAATAACACGATAATAAATAAAACATACCCACAAAACTAACAATTGATATTAAATAAATAGCTTTGTAATTGGAGTTATAGTCTAAATAGCTTTCGAACTTGTCTAAAGAAAATAGCAATAAAGATGACATTATAGTTGTTGAAATCATTATTTTAACAAAAATTGTCATTAATTGATTTTTTAATAATAAAATTTTTTTATTATTTAATAAATAGATATAAATAAGAGTTCCAACCCAAGTTGAAAATGACGTGGCAATTGGAATAATTACGAATCCAATTTTGTTAAAAAAACTAACACTTATCAAAATATTTAAAAACACAATAAATAAAGAAATATAGAAAGGTGTTTTAGTGTTATCTCTTGCAAAAAAAAAGTTAGATAAAATTTTTATTAGCGCGAATGCTGGCACCCCGTATCCAAAAAACTTTAAAGCAGCAGCTGTCATTTCCACATCATTTATAGAAAAAGATCCATATCCAAACAATGCATTCACAATTTCATTGGAGGCTAAAATCAAACCAAAACTTGCTGGAATAGAAAATAGAAGTGAAAGCTCAAAAGATTTATTTTGAATATTAGAAATTTTTTTTTCATTTTTTGTTTTAAAAGCTTTTGATAAAACCGGTAATGAAACAGTTCCAACTGCTATTCCAGCTATAGCAAGATTAATTTGGTAAACTCTATCGGCATAATAAAGATAAGATACTGCTCCAGTTTGAAAAGAGGCAATAATTGTTCCAATCAAAATATTTATTTGTGTTACTCCTGAAGATAAGATGCTTGGCAAAAGTTTCTTAAAAAATAATTTAACTTTACTACTTAATCTTAAACTAAAATTAAGTGCAGGTTTATAAAATTTTTTAGTTGTATAAATTAGGAATATTAATTGTACTACTCCAGCTATAGTAACTCCGTAAGAAAGTTGTTTCGCATAATCCAATGTTAGCATAAAAGATAACGATAAACTTATTATTAAAATTATATTTAAAATAATTGGTGCCGCCGCAGCAGCTGCAAACCTGTTATTAGAATTAAGAATACCTGCAAAAAAAGAAGATAGACTTACAAATAGTAAAAATGGAAAAGTTATTCTTGTAAGTTCAACAGCTAGATTAAATTTGATCTGATCCTCTAAAAAACCGGGGGCAATAATATAAATTAAGTAAGGAGTAAATATCTCTACAAGAGTAACTATAAAAATTAAAATCAACAACAATGAGCTCAAAATATCATCTGCGAATTTTTTCCCCCTTTTTTTTCCCTCAATTTGAGCTGATGTATAGCTGGGTATGAAAGCTGCATTAAATGTTCCTTCAGCAAACAATCTTCTGAAAGTATTTGGTAATCTAAATGCAACAAAAAAAGCATCAGCAAAAATTGACGCGCCTAAAAATATTGCTATTAAAATATCACGCAGATAACCTAATATCCTGCTAATTAATGTAAAAAAACTAAATACTGTTGCCGAAGATAGTAGGTTCATAAATTCTTAATTAGGCCATAAATTTTTAGTGAATTATCATTTTTTATATTACATACTCATTAAA
>MDTD01149665.1_pt1 | contig 11444 bp, 12 predicted proteins | sample 811221 | NCBI WGS metagenome assembly MDTD01 (sample SAMN05326646, study PRJNA326480) | marine metagenome | isolation source: seawater | place: Pacific Ocean: South West | collected 2011
ACAAAGTCACGAACCCTGGCGATCCCTATGTCGCTTATAAAGGATTCCGTGAAGACCCTGAAGCCAACCCGCTCTTAACGCCATCCGGCAAGCTAGAGATTTTCTCCTCGCGCCTGCATGAAATCGGCCAGACGTGGGAATTGGAAGAAGGTGATGTCATCACCGGCTTGCCCATCTATGCGGAAACGTGGGAAGGCGTCAGTGATCCGCTGCGGGAAACTTATCCGCTGCAAATGATCAGCGCCCACTATAAGCAGCGCACCCACTCCACCTATGGCAATGTGCCCTGGATGAAGGAAGTCGCGCCACAAGAAGTCTGGATCAACCCGATTGATGCCGAAGCACGCGGTATTGAAAATGGGGATCGTGTCTATGTCTATAACGGACGCGGACGCACCCATGTACCTGCCCGTGTGACGCCGCGCATCATCCCCGGCGTGATCCATCTGTCCGAGGGTGCCTGGTATGAACCCGATGAAGACGGCGTCGATCAGGCAGGTTGTGCCAATGTGTTGACACGCTATCGTCCATCGCCGCTGGCTAAAGGCGACCCGATGCACACCATCCTTGTTGAAGTTGAGAAAGCATAAAGGAGAATACTCAAATGGCTAACAAATTGGGATTCTACTTCAATGCCACCGCATGCACTGGCTGTAAAGCCTGTCAGGTCGCTTGTAAAGATAAGTCTGATTTACCAGTAGGCGTGAATTGGCGTCGAGTCGCAGAGTATACAGGTGGTGAATGGGTCACCAATCCCGATGGCACCGTTGAGCAAAATGTATTTGCTTACTATACGTCCATCGCATGTAATCACTGTACCAATCCGATCTGTGTAGAAGTTTGCCCGACGCAGGCTATGCACCAGCGTGAAGATGGCATCGTCATGGTAGACGAGAGCATATGCATCGGCTGCCGTTACTGTGAGTGGGCCTGCCCTTACGGCGCACCTCAGTTCAACGAAGAAGTCGGTGTCATGACCAAATGCAACTTCTGCTACGACTACCTCGATGAGGGCCAATCGCCGGCTTGTGTCGCCGCCTGCCCATCACGCGCGTTGTTCTTTGGTGATATTGACGAGCTACGGGCAGAGCATGGTGAACTCGCTGAGATTGCCCCGCTGCCCCCGGCAGATATTACCGAACCCAATCTCGTTATTGAGCCGCATCACAATGCTAAACCCATCGGCTCACCGTCCGGCAAACTCATCAATCCAGAGGAGGTATAAGGTCCATGCAAGCCAATGAATGGTCACTGATTATCTTCACAACCGTCATGCAGATGGCGGTTGGCTCATTCGTCATTCTGGGCGGCGTCCACTTTTTTGCAACACGACGCTATGATGCCCAAGCGGCAGACACCCTGAGTGATCGCGCCTTACTGGCAATCGGCCCGATTGTAATCCTGGCGATGCTGGTCACGTTCCTCCACCTAGGGAACCCGCTAAATGCGCCTCGGGCCATCTCGAATCTCGGTTCGTCGTGGTTGAGTCGTGAAGTCACCTTAGCCGCCATCTTTACCATCGGTGGTGCTGTATTTGCCTTCATGCAGTGGCGCAAGATCAGCACGGCAACCATCCGCAATACCATCGGCCTGGTTGTAGCTGCTATCGGTTTGCTGCTGGTGTGGTCAATGGCGCAGGTCTATCTGCTGCCGACCGTCCCTGCATGGAACTCGCCAGCAACAGTAGTTACATTCTTCATCACTACATTGTTGCTTGGGTCACTAGCGGTAGGGTCTGCTTTTGTCTTAACCTATCAATATCTGCGCGGCAGAAATAACTTGCCAAGTTCGGACACCCAGTTCGACATCTTGTCAACGACGTTACGCTGGATCGTCCTGATCTCACTCGTATTACTGGGTGTACAGTTCGTCGTGATTCCTTTGTACCTGGCCAATTTGGCAGAACAAGGATCAGAGGCCGCAATGGCCAGTATCTCCTTGATCCTTGACCAGGGTGGCGCACTGTTCGCTCTCCGATTGATCCTGTTGTTCGTCGGGGCCGGTATCTTCTCGATATTCATGTATCGAAGCCTCTCCAGCGAATCCAGGACCCGTATGACAGGTTATCTCGCCTATAGCGCGTTTGCTTTCGTCTTGATTTCAGAAATTCTGGGTCGCTTCTTGTTCTACGAGAGCATGATACGGATCGGTATGTAAATCAAGATGTAGGTCAACGATGTAGATCAACGCAAGCGCAGCATGGTCTGTAAATGGAGATAAGTGAGAGGGATTTATATCCCTCTTGCTTACTCTAATCGTTGCTTTCTCTATAGATGGAAAGTATTGGAGTAACACGTCGTGGAAAATACGGATACAGTCGCACTCTCTGAAAGACTCATTGCGACCTACCTTGCTTACGGGTTTTTGGGCAAGGCATTTTTTGAAAAACCAACCATCGAATTGCTCGAACAATTGAAGCAGGACGATCTCTTTGCGGATTGGCCGCTGGGTAGCACCAACGATAAGATGCATAATGGCCTGGAAACCTTGCAGGCATTTTTACAAGACTGGCAAGCTGACGACTTCGGTGATGTACGTCGGGACTTTGCCCGCTTATTCATCGGCCCCAATCGCCTACCAGCCCCACCGTGGGAATCGGTATATTGCAATGAAGAGCGCTTGATTTTCGATAAAGAAACGCTGCAAGTGCGGCTGCTATATCGTCAGTTTGGTATGGCCGTTCCGACAGAGCGCAATGAACCGGACGACCACTTTGGGTTGGAAATGATGTTCATCGCCCATCTCTGCCAGGTTGCTTTAGAAGGCATTCGGTCAGAGCAGCCCTATTACACCGACCTGTCGCTGGCAGCGATTGACAGCTTTTTCAAAGATCACGTTTGTACATGGGCGCATGACTTCCTGGCTGATGTGGCTGAAGCAGCGAATACGCCTTATTATCGTGGATTGAGTTTGCTGGCCTCTGGCACCATCGCCCACACAATGGAAACCTGGCAAATAGAGAGCAACGCTCTGGCATCCTCATGAACCTGATCGAACTTGCTGTAGCAGCAGAGGCACACTTTCAACAGCAAAGTACCATCCAGCAAACGACATCACAATGCGTGCGAACGAAAAATAAGTACGCCACCTGTGATCGTTGTGTTGCCTTGTGCCCAACAGGCGCCATCCGGCTGGATAGCGGCCTGCCTGAACTGACTGCTGAGCAATGTATCAAATGCGGTGTGTGTTTACATGCCTGCCCAGTGGGCGTATTTGAGCGGCCTGACAGTTTTCAAAAACTGCTGCTCAATACGCAAAGCATGCCGGATCATCAGGTCGTCGATATTGCCTGCGTGCATCACAGCGCGCCGCAGACCACCGCTCCCGCAGTGGACTCGGTTGTCCAGACGAAAAACTGCCTGGCCGACCTGGGCGTATCGGCCTTTGTTGGCCTGCTAGCCGTCGGCGTTGAGCAAGTTCGCGTACGGTTAGATGCCTGCGCCAACTGCCCCCTGCGCGTTTTGCAACCCAATATTGAGCAATGCATAGCCGAGACGCAGCAGCTTCTATCTGTGTTGGGGCTGTCGGACGCGATTGTCCCGATATATGACGCACAATCCGATTGGGTCGAGCGCCCGTTACATCACAACGAGAACCCGCCCATGTCACGACGCGGCCTATTTTCGTCATTGCTCAACCCGGAAAGCGCATTGCAACAGCGAGCCATCAACGCCATAGATGAAGGTGATCCATCGGAACAGCTCCCGCGTGAACGGCGGCGTTTGTTGACCGTATTGCGCATGCTCACCAAACCTTATCCCGATATTCCCGACGAGTTGGGGCTATTTGGTGATGGTTTCGTGCAGTTGGTCGCTTCTGATACCTGTAACGCCTGTGGCCTCTGTGAGCGCGTCTGCCCGACAGATGCCATCCAGGTCGCTAAAGACGACGAGCAGTTTATGGTGATCTTTGAACCCCATCGCTGTATCGACTGCAACTTATGTATCGACTACTGCGAAACCCATGCCCTGGAGACTTACGGCGCACCCACACTGCGGGATGTATTAGACGAGACGCGCCTCAAATTGCATGCTGGTCAGATGCAGCAGTGCAAACGCTGCAAAGCACACTTTGCCGGGTCACCGGATAAAACATTGTGCCCGGTTTGCCGCTCCCGGCGAGAGAACCCAACCGACGTGAGCTTACCGGATGCCGTGTTGGCACGATTGTCACCCGCAATCCGCGAAAAATTACGAGGAAATGCTGACAACAAACCCTATGAAGGAGGCCATTTCCCGGTAGATTCACCGAACTAAAATTTTATCCGTCCTCCGAGTCACTTGACCTAAAGCGCAACACACAGCGTCATGGCCAACTGACCCCCTTCTTGCAAAGCAGCTTGTATAGCGAGTTGCGCCGCAAGAGGCAGGTTATGAGTGGAAACGCCATAGCCTCCCGATACAGCAGATTGCGACCTGCTGTTGAATTGGAAAGGAGCACATATGCAGCTCTCGCAATCGATACCAGCATCACTGCTGGACTATCCTCAAATTTTCTCCCCTGGCCTGACGCTGGTCACTGGACGCAGCGGCATTGGCAAATCGTCATGGTGCGCGTCATTAGTGGCCTATGCGGCCCAATCCAACCTGACGATAGGTGGCATTTCCTGCCCCTCCCAACTTGAAAATGGCATCAAAACAGGCATCTGGCTGGTTGATGTATACACGGATAAACGCCGTCTGCTGGGTAGCGATTCCGCCAGCCCAGATTACACACTGCGCGTCGGTCGCTGGCATTTTGACCCACAGGTGATCGCCTGGGGCAATGCTCTCCTCAAGGCCGCCACTGATTGCGACATCCTGCTGATTGACGAAATCGGCCCATTGGAATTTTCGCAGGGCGGCGGCTTCCAGGCAGCCATCGACTTGCTTGATCAAGGGCGCTATCGGTCGGCATTCGTTGTGATTCGCCCCTCATTACTAGCCGAAGCACAGTCAAGATGGGCGTCTGCGCGTGTATTCCACATCGTTGAGGAATCCTCATGATTAATATACGCGACCTGACCGTGCGTTACGGCGATGTACCTGCCCTCAACCAGGTGTCCCTCAATATCCAGCCCGGTGAATGGGTGCTGGTATCGGGCTTGTCCGGCTGCGGGAAAAGCACGTTGGTCAAGGCCTTGTGCGGCGTGATCCCCCATATTGATGCGGCCACCATGTCCGGCAGCGTCACGATTGATGGCCTGGATACACGCGAGCATGCGGTCGTTACCCTCGCCGAGCACGTGGGCGTTGTCTTCCAGAACCCGGAATCGCAGCTATTTCATTTGCATGTTGAAGATGAAGTCGCTTTCGGTCCCCGCAATCTGGGGCTATCCGAGGCGGATATACAGGCACGGATCCAGTGGGCCATGCGGGTGACTAACCTGACCGCGTTACGTGACAACAACCCTGCCGAGCTATCCGGTGGACAAAAGCAAATCGTCGCCATTGCGTCTGTGCTGGCGATGAAACCGCGCGTGCTGGTACTTGATGAACCGCTAGCCTCGCTGGATACGCCCAACGCCAAGCGCGTCATTGAAACGCTGGACAATTTATGCCGCCATCATGGCATGACGATCATCATGATTGAGCATCGGCTGGAAACCACCCTGCCTTATGTGGATCGGGTTGTGCTGATGGAGAATGGTCAGATCACTCTGGATGACGCCCCACAGGCCTTACAGGCGAATCCCAGCTATCAGGCACGCTTCGGCCTGGGTGACGTAATTGAACAGAATCCTACCTCATTGCACGCTCCCGAACCCCAAAATAGACAGCCTTTACTGGTGCTGGACAATGTATGGGCGGGTTATCGTAAAAAAGATGTGTTGCGTGGGACCAATTTTGAACTGTACCCCGGCGATTTCTCGGCGCTGGTTGGGCCAAATGGCGCGGGGAAATCCACGCTGGCACTGGTCGCAGCGGGGCTGCTCAAACCGCGTAAAGGCAAAGTTCGCTTCGCAGCCGGTAAACGCTATCGCGCCGGCCTGGATGTAGCCCTCTTGTTCCAGAATGCCGCCAACCAGTTATTTACCGATTCGGTCGATGAAGAAGTGGCCTTTGCCCCACAGAACTACGGCTGTTTTGAGTTGGACAATCACCGACAAGTGTTGACCCAAGCGGATTTGCTCGCCCTGGCAGACCGCCGCCCTAATCAGCTTTCCGTCGGGCAGCAGCAGCGGACTGCGTTGGCGGCCTGTCTGGCACTGCGTCCGGCGCTCATCATCCTCGATGAACCCACGCTCGGCCAGGATTGGGGGCATCTCCAGCAGTTGATGGACTATTTGCTGCTGTTGAATGCCAACGGCACCGCCATTTTGCTCATTTCCCATGATGAAAAACTGGTTCAGCGCTACGTCAAGCATGTCGCCCTGATCCAGAACGGACAAATTATGAATCAGGCTAAGGAACCAGAAAGTTTGCAGCATGAAATTTACAACACGTGAACTAACGACATTAGCGGTTTTCGGGGTGCTATGGGGCATCGTGGAAATGAGCCTCGGCACAGTCCTGAAATCGCTCAATATCCCCTTTAGTGGGGCGGTGCTGGCCAGCATCGGATTGACAGTGGCCATGATCGGGCGCTTGTATGTGCCCCGGCGTGGATCGACCCTGTTTATTGGCGTCATCGCCACCATCTTAAAGCTGTTCAGCCTGGGTGGCATCATCATCGGACCGATGGTTGGCATCCTGAGCGAAGCCCTCATCGCTGAACTGGTCCTGTCGCTGTTAGGCCAACCGCGCCGCCGCTGGTTTGTGATCGCAGGCAGCCTGGGCGTGGCCTGGGCGATGGCCCAGCCCTTCGTCACCAACCCGCTGCTGTTTGGGCGCTCGCTGGTTTCGGTCTGGCTGAACATGTTAGATCAAGGCAGCCGCTACCTGGGCATTGATACCAGTGCCGCCTGGATCATCGTCGTGCTGATGATCGTCATTCACCTGGCGCTGGGAACAGTCGCCGGATGGGCAGCATGGCGCATCGGGCAAGAGCTACAAAGCCGTACAGGCAAAAAACCAACTTACACAGCCTCAACCATTGAACAACCCTCAAAACAATACGAAGGATAGGCATCATCATGAAACGCACAACCCTACTCATTATTCTGCTGATTGTCGCCGCACTGGCATCCGCCTGCGCCTCAGACACACCCGCTACCGAAGAAGCGGTCAGCAGCCTGACTGTCTCAGATGCCGATAGTCAGCAGACGATTTCGCTGGATGCGCTCCAGGCATTGCCGCAAACAACGGCCAACTTCCAGGACGTGGATTATGTCGGTGTCACCCTGCCGACCCTGCTGGAAGATGCTGGCATCTCGTTGGATGATGTGACCGCCATCAAGGCTGTCGCCAGCGACGGCTACAGCGTCAACTATGAACCTGCACTCTATACACGCGACGATGTCATCCTGGCGTATGCCCAGGCAGATGGCCCTATGTCAGAAGATGATGGCACGCTGCGCATGGTCGTCCCCGGCGAACGCGGCCAGATGAATGTGCGCATGGTCGTCGAGATCGAAGTTGTGCGCTAATGCGAGCTGACATCACCCTGACATATAGGCGTCCTTCACAGGCATCACTAGGAACCTATGGGCACCTGGCCATATTTGGCTGGGTTCTCGGCATGATCATGCTGACCTCCGGCTACGTGGTGATCGTAGCCGGGGTGTTATGCCTGTCGGTGTCTGCGCTCATTTACCCCAACCCGTTCAGGCGCATATTGCGCTGGCGCTGGCTGATCTGGATGCTGCTGCTGGTTGTGCCGACGATCTTCTTCCTGGGGGAGCACGATAGCGTCTTTGCAGGCGTCACGTATTCCTCGGAAGGGCTGACGGTTGGCTTACAGATTGCCGTGCGCTTTATCGTGCTGATTATTGGGCTGCAAAACCTCACCCGTGCAGTCGATATATCCAGCATGGCCGGACTATTGGAGCGTTTTGGCCTGCATGGACTGGGATTCGCCGTTGGTGTGGCCTTAAACCTGCTGCCCGCCTTAGAAACATCGGCAGTACAGGCCTGGTATACCCTCAAAATGCGCGGTGGGCTGCGTCGGCAGCGCTGGCGTGGCTGCCAACTGCTGGTCATTACGATCATCACCAACGCCTTAAAACGGGCCGAAGAAGTCTCACTCGCGGCTGAAATGCGGGCTTTTTCCCCGGAAAAATCACGTCCGTTTCCCATCGAACAGGGCCCGTTGGACCGCGCCAGCATCGGCTTGATGATCCTTACATGTATTGTGCTGGCTCTGGTGCACCTGCTATAGCTAACGAAAGAGAAACCATGTCGATTCCTGTAATTACCATCATAGGCAAGTCCGGGTCCGGCAAGACGACTTTGCTGGAAAAACTCATCGCCGAGCTATCCGGGCGCGGCCATGCCGTTGGGACCGTCAAGCATCACTCGCATGCGGGCTTTGACATTGACATACCGGGCAAGGATAGCTGGCGACACGCCCAGGCAGGCAGCCAGCATGTGGTGATTGCCGCACCGGATAAAATTGCGTCTTATCGCCAGTTGGAGCGCGAACTCGAGCTGGATGAAATCACGGCGTCCATGACCGATGTCGATATGATCCTGGTTGAAGGCTATAAACAATCCAACAAGCCCTCAATAGAGGTCGTGCGGTCTGCCAACAGCCTGGATATGATCGGTTCGCCGGAGCAGCGCATCGCCCTGGCAACGGACGCTTCCATTGCAGTTGATGTGCCCATTTTTCAGTTGGATGATTACCACGAAATAGCGGATTTCATCGAGGTGTATGCCTTTGGCATCAAAGCCATTTCGTAGCACACAGGAGCAATTGTAGCCGTGAAGCGAGGTCAGCCAAATTGAATCAAACATCGTTATGCACAGTTGCGATTCTGGCAGGCGGGCAGTCACGTCGGATGGGCACCAACAAGAGCTTCGTCCAATTGGATGGTAAGCCTATCATTCAGCACGTCATCGAACGGGTTCAGGCCCTGCAATTGCTCACTATCCTCATCACCAACACGCCGGAGGCTTACGCCACTTTTCAACTGCCTGCGTACACAGACGTTTTGCCTGGGAATGGTTCACTGGGGGGCATCTACACCGCCCTAAGCTACAGCACGACGCCCTATACGCTGTGTGTCGGCTGTGATATGCCACTGCTGCAACCGGACTTGCTGCAATACTTGATTGATAAGGCGCCCGGTCACGACATTGTGGTACCCGTTGTCGGTACTCGGCCTGAAAATCTGTGTGCCGTGTATAGCCAGAATATGTCGCCAATCATGCGACAACAAATCGAGCAGGGACAGCTAAAAATCGGTCTACTGCATGAAAAAGTGCGTGTGGCAAAGATCCAGGAAACGGCACTCAAGGCCATCGACCCCGCTTTGCACTCGTTTATGAACGTCAACACCCCTGATGACCTGGCCAAGGTCCAACAAGCCTTACACGACACGTTAACTTAAGGCATCCAGCCCGGGTTCACGATCGATGATCTATATCCACTTAATTATGTGACATGCGTAATTAGAGTTACCCTAAACCGGAATTTGCTTCTTTTATGTGGAACATTTGGTTTCCATAGGACGTATATCCTATAGAGCTTGAGCAAGCCAAGCGTTGAGTCAACGTCATGTAAACTACACGGCAATCGTGTTAAAGTGGCAGCGCACAAGGATCGAGAACACCCATCGACTACAAAAACTAAAAATCGAATACTGAAATACAGGGGATTTTGCCTCAAATCGGGCGTATCCGAATGAGGTGCTAACGGGAAGGAAACCATGACAGCCACGTCACAACAACAACACATCGCCACACCAGATTTCTTTAATGATAATGACCTGCCACCGCGTGGATTTTTGGGCGATATCATAGCTGTCATCACGCGTCCGATTGAATTCTTCATGACGTTTGATGTACAGCGTATGTCGAAACATACATTGTGGATGGCCCTTCTCATTTTGGTGATCGTGGCAGCCAACACATTACAGATGCGTGCCCCTGCAGTAGATAGTGCACCCCAAGACATCAATGTCCCCCCCATGATGGAGGGTGAAATGTTTGGTGAAGGGGGAATGCCCTTTGACCCAAGCATGATGGGCGGCAACATCGGCGGTGAGGGCACATCTGAGGCCGATGACCCTGCTGCTGACTGGACAACGGCCCTGTCTGCTATCGCTGCCCAATTGCTACAATGGGCGGTATTAACGCTGTTGCTCTCAGCAGTGACTATGTTCAAAGGCCATAGCCCGCGCTTTGGCGTCAATCTACAGATTGTGGTTTGGGCAACTTTGCCGCTAGCTTTAATGGCGCTGCTGCAATTGGCCTTCCTTGCAGGCGGCGGCTCTATACAGGCTGAAGGTTTCTCTGGCTTACTCAGTGAGTGGCCCGCATTCGCTGATATGAATATCTACCTAAAGAGCTTCATCTATGCGTTGGCTTCACTGCTGACGGTGTTCTGGATATGGAACCTGGCACTGATCTTCCTGGGGAGCCGCCTGATCTTACGTGGCAATCCGCTGATTGTGCTGATGGTCTTGGCTGTATGGGTCGTCATGCTGGGGTTTGCGAATAGCATCGAGAGCTATGAACAGCTCGAAACCGAAGCTTCAGCAGAAGCCGAGATGTTCCCAGGGGAGATGTTCCCAGGTGGCATGATGCCCCAGGATGGCATGTTTCCTGAACAAATGGTCCCTGATGGTATGATCCCTGGCGAGATGGGCCCCGGTAGTAGTGACATGCCCAATGAACAAGACCTGTCCAATAGCCCAGACACCGAGATGGACCCCCTACTGCAAAGCGAGCGATCCGTAACCGACGATTCTGGCTCAGAAGAAATTATCGTGCCTGCGGATAGTATCGACTTGCCCTAGCATTCAAGGTCACACGAACACGGAAGACCCTCTTTGAGAACAACATAGCTAAACGGAACGGATAATGCCTCATAAACGTCTTTAATGCATAGTAGGCAAACGCATATTGCGAATATCGGAGGACAGGGGACACCACAGGGATGGACCTTACAAGAGAAACCATTATCGCTGGACGACGTATCTATAAGCACTTTGAACTTGGCGATCAAGTCGTCAAGGCACTCAATGGCGTTGATATTGCTGTTCCAGCAGGCCAGTTTGCTGTCATTATGGGTGCCAGCGGCTCTGGCAAGAGCACATTGCTGTATAGCCTCACCGGCTTGGATGTACCCACATCCGGGCAGGTTTATGTTGCTGGTAAGCGCCTGGACCAGATGGGCCAGAAGCAGCTCGCCCATATGCGGGGTGCCATGATCGGCTTTGTATTCCAGGGGTTCTATCTGGTGCCGACTATGACAGCGATTGAAAATGTGATGCTATCTGGCATGTTCGCCAAGCACTCGCGCACGGTACGCTATAAACGTGCCGCTTCTCTGCTACGGATGCTCAACTTAGGCGAGCGCCTACACCATCGCCCAAACCAACTATCGGGCGGTCAGCAACAGCGCGTCGCCATTGCCCG
>MDTD01155195.1_pt1 | contig 11444 bp, 14 predicted proteins | sample 811221 | NCBI WGS metagenome assembly MDTD01 (sample SAMN05326646, study PRJNA326480) | marine metagenome | isolation source: seawater | place: Pacific Ocean: South West | collected 2011
CCAGGTTTTAAAACCCTGTAAGCTTCTTTTAATGATTTATTTATATTTTTAGTATTTCTTAAACCAAAGCTGATAGTGTAAAAATCAAACTTATTTTTATCAAGTGGTAAATTTTCTGCTGAAGAAATTACCCAATTTAAATTTTTATAATGTTTTAATTTTTCTTTACCTTTTTCTATCATGCCTTTATTTGGGTCTACACATGTGATATGTGAGTCAAAATTTACAGATTTCAAAAATAATTTAGCTATATCGCCTGTTCCACAAGCTACATCAATTAAATTTTGATTTATAGAAGGATTCATCATATTAATCAGATTTTTTTTCCATGACCTGTGAACACCTAAAGACATTATATCATTCATTAAGTCGTATTTATCATAGACTTTATCAAATACACTCTGAACAAGTCCTTTTTTATTCTGAAGATATTGTTGCATAAAATATTTAATACGTTCAATATAATGTCATATGCCAGAATTACCAGAAGTAGAAGTAGTCAAACAATCACTTGATAAAAAAATTAAAGAAAAAAAGGTTAAAAAAGTATTAGTTAGGAACCGAAATTTGAGGAAAAAAGTTCCTTGGAACTTTGAAAATTTTTTTCTAAACCAAAAAATATTAAAAGTTGGGAGATTTTCAAAATATTTAATTTTTCATCTTTCTAATAATAAAAAATGTTTAATTCATTTAGGTATGTCGGGAACAATTCATTTTGTTAAAAGAAATAAAAAAAATACTATTACAAATACTAGTTTTTATAATTCTCCTAAATTGCCAAGAAAACATAATCACGTTGAAATACTTTTTGATGATTGTAAAATTGTCTACAATGATCCAAGAAGATTTGGTTTTTTAGAGATCGTTAATAATGAGAAATTATTAAAGAAAAAATTTAATCATTTAGGACCAGAGCCATTTAGCAATCAATTTACTCTAAATTATATTTATTTTAAATTAAAAGGAAAAAAAAAAAATATTAAAAATTTTCTGATAGATCAGAATTTTGTTTCTGGAATTGGAAACATCTATGCTTCTGAAATACTATTTTTAAGTCGAGTTAATCCTACTAAAAAAGCAAAAAATTTAAAAAAAAGCGATTATAAGAAAATTTTAATAAATTCTAAAAAAGTTTTACATGATGCAATAATTAAAGGTGGATCAAGTATAAAAGATTTTAAAAATATCTCTGGAAATCATGGAGGGTTTCAAAGCGAATTTAAAGTTTACCAGAGAGAAGGATTAAAATGCAAAAGAGTAAATTGTAGTGGTATTATTAAAAAAAAGAACATTTCAAATAGATCGACTTTTTTTTGTAATTCTTGTCAAAATTAATCAATTATTTGATTGACCGACTGAAATTCTCAAGTTATATAAGCGGCTTTTATGGCTAACACTAAATCTGCAATCAAAAGAATAAGAAGAATATCTAGACAGACCGTTGTAAATAGAGCAAGAAAAAGTAGATATAAAAATGCTCTAAAAAAAATGAACGACCTGATAGATAATAAGAAAAAAGCAGACGCATTAAAATTCTTACCTAAGTTGAATTCAGAACTAATGAAAATTGCAAAAACTGGAATTGTAAAAAAACAAAACGCTTCAAGAAATGTTTCTAGAATAACTAAGAAGATTTCAGCGCTTTAAAATCTATACTTCAGGTTGTTAGGACTAATACAACTTTGGGTGCTACAAAATCTATTAAGATAATATTCATTCACACAACATTTTGATTTAGTAAATATTTAACTCATACTAATTCAATTATAAATTTTATTTATATAAACTGAAAAATAAATTTTTCTAATTTTTTTTTAATACGTCATTAAATTGCACAATCATAGATTTTATTTTTTTTTATAAATACAAAATTATTTGTTGAATTAATTTCATTATAGCTCTAACTGGACTCTCTCCAAAAAAGTAAAATATGAAAAATATTCCATCAAATTATAATCTAAATGAAATAAAATCTGGTAGTTTAGATTGGGCTCTTGTTCAATCCGAAATGAAAAAAAAATTAGGTGTTGATATTTATGAAAGTTGGTTAAAAAAAATTGAATTTATTGAAGAATTTAATAATTATATTTTATTATCTGTACCAACTAGATTTATTCGCGATTGGATCACATCAAGATATTTAGATCAAATTTTACAAATAATAAAGTTGTTTAAAAAAGATTTAATCAGAATTGAATTTAATATTATTGAGCAAAATACAAAAAAAGATACAAAAAAAATTAATTCTGAAAGTATAGAAAATGTTTCTTTTATTAAAGACTCTTATCTTCAATATAATCGATTAGACTCAAATAAGAGATTTGAAAATTTTATAACAAGTTCAAGTAATAAATTAGCATTTGAAGCATCAATAAAAGTAACTGAAAATAATTCACAATATAATCCATTATATATTTATGGAGGCGTAGGTATGGGAAAAACACACCTCCTTAATGCCATTGGGTTTGAATTAAAAAGTCGCTCAAAAGTCATGTTTATTTCTGCTGAACGATTTATGTATCAATTTGTAAAGGCAATCAAATCGAACGATATGGTTAAGTTTAAAGAATATTTTAGAAATACGGATGTATTACTTATTGATGATATTCAGTTCATGAATGGAAAAGAAGCTATGCAAGAGGAATTTTTTCATACATTTAATGCTTTATTAGATAAAGGTTCTAAAATTGTTTTAACTTCTGATAGAGCTCCGAATAAACTTTCTAGAATGCAAGAGAGAATTAAATCAAGATTTTCAGGTGGTCTAGTTGTGGATATTCAAAAACCTGATATAGAACTTAGAAAAAAAATTATTGAAAATAAGACTGATGAATTCAATAAATTGTATTCTGATCAAGTTCAGATTTCTAGAGAACTCCAAGATTTTATCAGTTCTGAGATTTCAAGTAGCGTAAGAGAATTAATTGGTGCATTTAATAGATTAATTTCTTTTTCTAGAATTTATAAAAAAGTACCAAATTTAAGTGAGACTAAAGTTGTACTTAAAGACCTTCTTAATTTGTCTGAAAATAAAGTCACAATTGACTTAATCCAAACTTTAGTTTGTAAATTTTTTAAAATTAGTAAAAATGAAATGTTATCATCTAGAAGATCAAGATATTTAGTTAGGCCACGGCAAACGGCTATTTATCTGACTAAAATTTTAACTTCAAAATCTTTACCTGAAATAGGTCGTGAATTTTCTAATCGCGATCATACTACTATTATTCACTCTGTAAAGACGATCGAAAAGCTGAAAGAAAATGATCCAGAAATGCTTGACAACATTAACAAATTAAAAAATCAGATATTATATAATAATAAAGAAAATGAAATTTAATATTAATCAACAAGATTTACAGCAGGCATTAAATTATTGTCAGGGTGTGATAGAAAAAAGAAGCACACTTCCTATATTGTCAAATATTTTACTTAATGCACAAAATTCAAAATTAACAATCACTGCTACTGATTTAGATTTAATATTTATACATGAGTTGAATAATATTGAAGTTTTAGAGGAAGGAAAAACCACTACAACCTCGTCTATAATGTATGATATTGTAAGAAAATTTACGTCAGGTAAAAAAATTAATTTAACGTTAAATGATAAATATAAATTACATTTAGAATCTGAAAAATCTGTTTTTAATTTAAATTGTATTGATGCATCAGAATTCCCGCTCACAGATGAAAATTTTAATCAAAATGAATTTCTATTAAAATCAAAACAACTTTTGAAATTGTTAAATAAATGCAAATTTTCTGTTTCTAATGATGAAACTAGACATTATTTGAGTGGTATATATTTGCATCAAACAGAGGTTGAAGATAAGAATTATTTAACTGCAGTTGCAACTGATAGTCATAGGATGTCAATTTCTAAAATTAGGTTGGAAAAAAAAATAGATTTTGATCCTGTAATTTTACCTAAAAAAACTATTTTTCAGTTGTGCTCGTTACTGGACAATTATGATGGAGATGTAAAAATCTCTAATATTAAATCAAAGATTAAATTTGAATTAAGCAATAGTATTTTAATTTCAAAATTAATTGATGGGAAATTTCCTAATTATATTCAAGTAATACCAAAAAATAATCAAAAAAAATTAGAAATAGACTTAAAATCTTTTCTTAATTCAGTTGATAGAGTAGCCTCAGTCTCACTAGATAAAAAAGATGGTGTAAAATTTAATTTAAGTAAGGACACATTAGATTTATCAGTCAACAACACTAGTAGTGGTGATGGTAAAGAAACACTTATTGTAAAGTTTGAACATGATTTAGAAATAAGTTTTAACTCTAGATATTTGATCGATGTAGCATCACAACTTGATGGAGAAAAAATAGAATTATTTCTTAATGATACAGGATCTCCTGCATTAATAAAAGATCCAGGCGATTTTGGTAGCATTTTTGTGGTAATGCCCATGAAAGGCTAGTTTATAAGATCTAGTTCTGAATAAATTTTTTTTTCCAAAGTTTCAAGAAATACTTCTTTTGTTAAACCACTTTCAATCGGTTCAAGAATAGAGATTGTAATTTCCTTGTTAAAAATTTTTTTACCTTTTTTCGGCCAAACGTACCCAGAATTTATTGCTACGGGTTGACATTTTATTTTTAATTCCTCATAAATTCTAGACACTCCTTTTTTAAAAGGGGTTCTCTCTGTAGGCAAAACTCTTGTTGCTTGTGGAAAAATAATTATTGGTCTATTTGTATTGTTTATTACTTTAGAAACATCATCAAAAAAACCTAAATTTTCTTTTGTTATCTTATTTCTGTTAATTGAAATAGATCCAATTTTTTTTAAATACCAACCAAAAATAGGAATTAAAAGTAATTCTTTTTTAAGAATAAAAACTGGAGAATTAAATATTGTTTGAAGAAAAAATGTTTCAAACATCGATTGATGTGATGCCGCAATAAAAAATTTTTCATCAATAATTATATTTTCTTTTCCTTTAATAGAGATTTTTGTTGAGAGAAATATTCTTAAGCAAATAGATGACCAGTAACCCATGAGTTTTCCACCTATTAGAACAAATTTTTGAGGCATTAAAAGAGATGGGAGAAATATGATTGAAATTAATATAATTCCAAGAAAGAAAAAAAATGAAAATAAAAAATTTCTAATCATTTAAATAGAAAATTATATTAAGTCTTTAAGATTTTGTCGTTTACTAATAATTTGAACTTTTGAATTTTTTATGAGTAATTCGGCTGCTTTGGGTCGCAAATTATAATTCGAGCTTAATGACATTCCGTAAGCTCCTACATCACAAATAGCAATCAAATCTTTTTCTTTTAATTTTTGAAATCTTTTTTTTATTAAAAATTTATCTGTACTCTCACAAATTGGACCAACAAATTCATAAATTTTTTTTGATTTTATAAGAGTTTTATTCAAAGGTATTATTCGATGTTTTGCGTTATATAAAGCAGGCCTCATAAGATCATTCATAGCTGCATCCAATATAACAAATTCCTTTTTTTCACTTTCTTTTATATAAATGATTCTAGAAATTAAAAATCCACTATTTGCTATGATTGATCTACCAGGTTCAAAAATAATTTTTGTATTATTTTTTTTTAGAAATTTTTTTATACTTAGGTAATATTTTTTTAAATTGAGCTGTTTTTTTTGATCTCCATAATCTATTCCCATTCCACCACCTAAATCAATATATTCAAAGCTTAAATTTGATTTTGATAATATTTTTTCTAAAACTTTAAGAACTTTTTCATATGGCTTATTCTCTAAGATTTGACTTCCTATATGAACACTAAGGCAGCTTAATTTTAAATAAGCTGATTTTTTTACGTAATTTACTAAATTTAGAAATATTTTTTCAGATACTCCAAATTTGTCATCCTTTTTCCCAGTTGATATTTGACTTAAAGTTTTAGCATCAGTGTTGGGGTTTAGCCTAATACCAATGTTTACTATTTTTTTTTTCAATTTAGCAATTCTCTCTATTTCTAAAACTTCACTTTTTGACTCTGCATTAATAAGAAGAATTTTGTTTCTGATAGCATAATTAATTTCATTTGATGTTTTACCTACTCCAGAAAAAACGATTTTATTTGGTTTTATACCCGCCTTTAAAGCTTTCATAAGCTCTCCAATTGACACAACGTCTGCACCTAGTCCCAGTTTACCAATTTCATTTAATAGAACTTTGTTTGAATTTGATTTAACAGAAAAACATATTAGTGGATTTATTGTTTTAAATGTTTTCTTAAAATTATTAATATTTTCTTTTAATTTATTGTAAGAATAACAATAAAGTGGTGTAGAATATTTTTTTGCTAAAGTGCTTGCTTTTAAATTTTCAATAAAAAAATTTTTTCCTTTATATTTCATGACACCATAATTATTTTGGTGTTAATTATCTTAATTTTTTTTCCTTTATATTCAGGATCTCCTTTTTTTCCACAAGAAAATGTAAAAGATAATAGTAATAGAAAAAAGATTATTTTTTTAATCATATTTGTTTTTTATACTTCATTATCATTTTTTTTATATTATCAAAAGATGTTCCTCCATAAGATTTTTTAGAATTTACAGAGTTTTTAAGATTAAATACTTTTAAAACATCCTTAGTTAATTTTGGAATAATTTTTCTTAACTCCTCTAAGGAGAGCTCGTTGAGTTTTTTTCTTTTATTTTCAGCATAATTTACTACTACTGCAGTTTTTTGATAAGCACTTCTAAATGACATTGAATGATTTCTTACTAAATAATCTGCCAAATCTGTTGCAGTTATGTATCCTGAATCAGCTAGATCCAGCATCTTTTTTTTATCAGGTGTAAAGTTTTTTAAAACTTCATCTAATATTTTAATATTATTAATCAATGTGTCGTGTGTTCTGAAAACTATTTCTTTATCATCCTGTAAATCTTTAAAATAAGATAATGGCAAACCTTTTAGGATTGTTAACATCGAAAATAAATTTCCATAAATAACACCTGTTTTTCCTCTTAAATATTCAAGGGGATCAGGATTTTTTTTTTGAGGCATTATTGATGACCCAGTTACAATTTTATCTGTTAAATTAATTAAACCAAAACCATCCGAACACCATATTATCATCTCCTCAGCTATTCTAGATATATGCATTGAACATAGAGAACAGTTATAAAGATAATCTAAGACGAAATCTCTATCTGAAACTGTATCGATAGAATTATGTGTGGGGTTCTTAAAACCTAGTTTTTTTGTTGTATAATTTCTATCAATATTAAATGAAGTTCCAGTTAAAGCAGAAACCCCTAGTGGATTCTCGTTTAAACTATTCATGTTATAAGCAAATCTTTTCTTATCTCTAATAAACATTTCTATATAAGCCATCAAATAATGACTAAATGAAACAGCTTGTGCATTCTTAAGATGCGTAAATCCTGGCATAATTGTTTCAATATTTTTTTCAGCAATTTTTAAAGTAGTTTGAATTAATTTTTTTAAATTATTGTCTATCTCTAAAGTTGCTGATTTAATCCACATTTTTAAATCGGTAATAACTTGGTCATTTCTAGACCTTGCAGTATGGATGTATCCGGCTTCTTCTCCAATTAATTGAAAAAGCCTTTTTTCGATATTTATATGAATATCCTCGTATTTTTGATTAAATTCAAATTTGTTTTTTTGGATTTCTTTTTCAATTTTTTTAAGGCCATAGATAATTTTATTTTTTATTTGAAATGAAATAATTTTTTGTCTGAATAACATTTCAACATGAACGATAGAAGCAAAAATATCTTCTTTGAATAGTCTTTTATCAACATCAATAGAGCTTCCAACTTTTTGAAAAATACTAGATTTTTTAGTTTTAATTCTAGTATTCCATATTGCATAGTTGTTTTTATTTTTTGCCATGATAGTTAATTATACCTATTTAACATGAGATTTTTAATAATATTTATTTTTTTAATGTCGAATGCTTTCGCAGATGAAGCTTTAGGCTTCAAAAATATTATAATTCACAAAGATTTTAAAGGATATGATAACTTAACGTTTTTTGACCATAAAAATAACAAATTAGATATAAATAATTTTAAAGGAAAATTGATCCTGCTAAATTTTTGGGCCACCTGGTGTGCTCCGTGTAAAGAAGAAATGCCCTCTCTGGATAAGTTACAAATTAATAAAAATCTTGATAATTTGGAAATTTTTCCAATTAATATTGGAGATGACTCTGTCGAAAAATCAAAAAAATTTTATGAAAATTTGGAAATAAAAAATCTTCAATTTTTTTTTGATAATCCAGTTACTTTAGCAAAAAAATTATCTTTAAGAGGTATACCTACCTCAATCTTAATAAATAAGGAAGGAAAAGAATTTGCAAGAATAATAGGTTCAATTGATTTTCAAGATAAAAAATTTATTAATTGGTTAAGTAATTATAATTAATTTTTAAAAAAATATGCAAAACCTACTAACGCTAGAATAGCTATAAATTGAATTAATACCCTCAACTGCATTAATTTATTAGAATATTTTTTGCTTGTATTTCCACCTTTAAATAAAGTTCCAATTCCCAAGATTAAAATTACTCCGACTGCCATCAATAAAAAAATTGAAAAAAACTTAAGAAAAATTTCTGAAATCATTTATTATATTGTAGGGTGTTTTTAAAATAAAAAAACATAAATAAGAGACTATGACATTTTGTCTAGATACTAAAATAATAAAACCCGAAAATAACACAGAAATAAGAAATGCAATTATTTTATTGCATGGCTATGGAGGTGACGGAAATGATATAAGTATGTTAACATTAAATTGGAAAAGATATTTACCTCATACTATATTTTTTTGTCCTAATGGTCATGAAACATGCCCAATAAACCCTTTAGGATTTCAATGGTTTGATTTGACTATAGATGATCCTATATATATTTTAGAACAATCAAAAAAAGCAGAATTAAAACTTAACCAGTTTATTGAACAAGTTAAAAATAAATATAAATTAGAAAATAATAAAATTTGTTTGTCAGGTTTTAGTCAAGGGTGTATGATGTCAATTAGTTTAGGCCTAACAGCAAAAAATGAGTATAATTGTATCATAGGTTTTTCTGGTAAAATTATTAATCAACAAGATTTAAAACATAGAAAAAAGAATTCTACCAATGTTCTATTAATTCATGGGGAAGATGACGAAATTGTCTCACCAAGTCATTTATTAGAGGCTAAAGATTTTTTTATAAGAAATAATATAAATATTGAAACACATTTGATTAAGAATTGTGGACATAATATTCCTTTTGAGTCATCAAGTATAGCATTAAATTATATTAAAAAATTTTTTTTATAACTACTTCATATTGAAATACTTTTTTAATTAAGTTAAAATTTATTTATGAATAATTTTATTGAACGAGATGTATCACTAGAAAAATGTCCTGCATTAGTTTTAAATGCAGATTATAGACCATTAAGTTATTATCCCTTATCTTTATGGTCGTGGCAGGATACAGTTAAGTCAGTTTTTTTAGATCGTGTTATTATTGTCAGCAACTATGATAGGGTTGTAAGAAGTCCATCGTTTACTTTGCAGTTACCTAGTGTTATCGCATTAAAAGATTATATTGTTCCACAATCAAAACCAAGCTTTACAAGATTTAATGTTTTTCTAAGGGATAAGTTCTCATGTCAATATTGTGGAAGTGGAGAAGAACTTACATTTGATCATTTATTACCTAGATCAAAAGGAGGGGAAACTCATTGGGACAATGTTGTAACAGCCTGCTCTGCATGTAATGTGAAAAAAGGGGGAAAATTATTAAAATCTTCAGGCATGAAACTTAATCAGTTTCCATATCAACCATCAACTGAAGATTTACACCGTAATGGTAAAAATTTTCCACCAAATTATTTACACAAAAGCTGGATGGATTATTTATATTGGGATGTAGAGTTAGAAGCTTAAGTTTAAACTTTTTCAGAAATATTTATTGCTATCTTCGAGCCGGTCTTAATAATTTTATCCATTATGATATAAATTCCTTTTTTGGTAGCTCCTTTTTCGTAAGCTATATCTTTATGATGTAATTCATCTTCTCTGAATTTAATAATTTTCTTTTTTAAATTTTTTTCATCATCACCCAGTTGATCAATTTGATTTTGATAATGTTTATCTATAACTTCTTCAACAGAAGCAGTGCACAACATTGCAGCTTTTTTTCCAAGAAGCGTTGATCCAAAACCTAACCCCACACCTAATAAATCCCATAAAGGTAAAAATCTTGTTGGTTTGATTTTTCTTTTTTTTATTTCAGCTTCGAAAAACTCACAATGTTCTTTCTCATGAATTTTCATTTCTTCAATTGTTTTTTTTAAATTTTCATCTTTTACTAAAGTGTTGAGTGCTAGTAATTGACCTTCATATATTTTAACCGCCCCTCGTTCACCAGCATGATCTACCCTTATAAACTCTTCAACTTTAATTTTTGAACTTTTCATAATTTTTAAAAATTTTAACTAAAAAAATAATTATAAGTAAACTTAATATTATATTAAACGTTGTAAGCGAAAAACCAAAAACTCTAAATGTCACATCTTTACAGCTTATACTTTGTGTTTGAAGTTGTTTTAATATCTCCTCTTTCGAAATACTATCAGTCGTATTATTAAGTCCACAAACCGCAGATTCTTCAAAAAAACCTTGTTCTATTCCAAAGTGATAAAAAGATATTATAAAAGAAAAAGAAAATATTAAAATTAGTAATAAAATTATGAATTGCTCTTTTTTAACTAAAAAAAAATTTACAATTATTAAAATCATGCTTAGCACATAAGGAATCCTTTCTATCAAACATAAATTGCAAGGTTTGTGTCCAAGAATATACTCAATAAAAAAGGCAGAAATTATCGAAATGAAACTAATAAAGAAAATTATGTTTAAGTAAGTATTTATTTTTAAATTAAGCATAAAATTTAAATATTAAATAAATCATAATTATAATTATAACTATTAATATTCCAATAATTGTAAACCATTTTGATCCATGGTTCTCCATAAATTCTGAAAAGAGATTTCCAAATTTATATGAAAAATAAGATACAATAAAAAAACGTAATCCTCTTGAAATCAAGCTTATCAAAATAAAAATTAAAATATTAAAACCGATTAAACCACTAGCGATAGTAAAAACTTTGTATGGTAAAGGAGTAAAACCAGCTAAAAAAAGGATTCCTAGCCATGCATAAAAACCATCACTTTCAAGTAAATTATTCTTAATGTTGATTAACTTTTCTTCATAACCGTAAAAACTCACTATTTGCATTCCAAAATCAAAAAAAAATGATCCAATTACATAGCCAAACACACCCCCTAGAACAGAAAACATTGTTGCAATATAAAAGATCTTTATGAAATCATTTTTTTTTGAAATTACCATGGGTATTACCATTACATCTGGTGGAATAGGAAAAAATGAA
>MDTD01142268.1_pt1 | contig 11442 bp, 14 predicted proteins | sample 811221 | NCBI WGS metagenome assembly MDTD01 (sample SAMN05326646, study PRJNA326480) | marine metagenome | isolation source: seawater | place: Pacific Ocean: South West | collected 2011
GGAAATTGCTATTGCAATGGAAAAAGTTAAAAAAAGAAAAGAAGTTCATGCTCAAGCTCAAAAACAAGCTGAAGAAAAAGTCCTAGATGCTTTAGTTGGTAATAAGGCTAGTGTTGCAACCAGAGAAAGCTTTAGGAAAAGATTAAGAAACGGAGACCTGGATGACAACGAAATTGAAATTGCAGTTAGTGAAAGCAATTCAATGCCATCATTTGAAATCCCAGGCATGCCAGGTGCAAATGTAGGGATGATCAATATTGGTGAGATGCTTGGAAAAGGCATGGGCAATAAAGAAAAAAAGAAAAAAATGACTGTAAAAGAATCTCATGAAATACTAATTAATGAAGAGTCTGATAAGCTGATTGAACAAGATAAAATTATTAAATCGGCAAAAAATTCTACTGAAAATAACGGGATCGTATTTTTAGATGAAATAGATAAAATATCAGCTAGAACTGATAGGGTTGGTGGAGATGTATCCAGAGAGGGAGTTCAAAGAGATCTACTGCCTCTTATAGAGGGAACAACCGTTAGCACTAAATATGGGCCAATTAAAACTGATCATATTTTGTTTATAGCCTCTGGCGCTTTTCAATTAGCAAAGCCATCAGATTTATTGCCTGAGCTTCAAGGAAGACTTCCAATAAGAGTTGAGTTAGAGGCCTTAACTAGTGACGATTTTAAGAAAATCTTAAGAGAACCAGATAATAGTTTAATTAAACAATACAAAGCTCTATTGAAAACTGAAAATGTAGATTTAGAATTTTCTGATGATGGTATAGACACTATTGCAAATATTGCTACAGAAGTAAATTCTACTGTTGAGAATATCGGAGCGAGAAGACTTCATACGATTATTGAAAAAGTATTGGATGAAATAAGTTTTACTGCAACAGATAGATCAGGTGAAAAGATAACTGTTGACTCAAAATACATCAAAGAAAACATCGGTGAACTCGTTAAAGACACGGATCTATCGAAGTTTATATTATAATTTATACTCAAAATTTTGAGTTTTTTCGTTTATCCTAATTTCTTCAGCACCATTGCTTAAATGAAACTTTCTAGCCATTTCAGTTAATGGTGATAATGTAACAAGCCTATTTAAATGATTACTTTTTTTAATTAATTTAAACACTTCTTTCACAATTAATTTACCTCCTCCTTTTTTTTTTGACCATACAGTGTATGCAATTGCAATTTTACCAACTTTTTGATCTCTATGTGCACTTTGAAGAAAAGCATCTTTGCTCATCAAATCTAGTTCTTCTACCGATTTTGGTATAGCATTAGTAAAAGCAAAACACATTACAGCTTGAATTTCACCTTTGTACTTTACACCATAAATTTTTCTTCCATAGCTCGTTCTAAATTCGTTATCTAATTCTGGTCTAACGGGATCCTCTTTGGTATTACAAGTTTTTAACGATATAATTTCAGCACCCTTCACCCATTCAAAAAAGTTTTCAATATTATCTTTTATATCTTTTCTGCTTTTTATTATTTTAGATCTAAGCTTTGAAACCGAAATTTTTTTTTTTAAATCGATTTTGCTTTTTCTTATTCTTGCTTTTAATTTAAGATTAAATTTTTTTTTCTTTTTTTTCATATTTCGATTATTTTTTTTTTAAAAAAATTTCAAAACTTCCAGATAGTGGATTATTAATAGAATCTGTATCAATTTTAATAATGATTTTCATTAATTCGGGTTTATTATATATAAAGTTTGGAACAGAATATTTAAGAATACTTAAATCTTTTGATTTGAAGGGATCCTCTTTATTTTTTGATCGATTACCCTTGCCAGTAATTATATTCAAATTTCTAATACCTTTGTTAAAATTTTCTATAATGAAGTTCTCAATTTTTTTATTTGCATCTTCCAATGAATATCCATGAAGATCTATGTAACTATACTTGGCGTGAGTAAAATTTAAATCTTTGTTATTTTCCTTATCCTTTAGGGGATCTTTACTTTCTGTAAATTTTTTCCAATCCTCTTTATCTTTGTCACTAATACTACTCAATTAACTCTCGGTCTCAACTAAAAGCCAGTTTGGATTATTTGATTTTATATTTCTAGAAAATTTCCACGTATCATAAACTTTTTTTACCTTCTTTGGGTCTCCAGAAATAATTTTGCTTTCTTTATTTTTTACGCATGAAATTATTTCACTTATAAAATCAACAGTTACTTCCAAGAAACCATTTTTATTTTCGTGGTTTTTAATTTCTGCAGAGTTAATTCCGATAAAAGTCATTTCGGATACTTGTCCATTTTTACTTCTTTCTTTTAATGCATCCTGAAACTGATCGTATATTTTTTTATCTAGTAAATTTTTTACACTACTCAAATTTCCAACTGAAAAACTAGTGATAATGTTTTCATAAGCAATTTTTGCACCATTGATAAAATTATTTTTTGCATCATCATCAAATGTCATTTCATTTAATGGTCTTTTTGTAGTCTCTTTAACAAATTCTGGGCTAAAATCAGTCGAGACTTTATTGTCAAACTCTGATTTTCTACCAAGAATTCCTCTTAATCTTAGAAAAATAAATCCTGCTATCATTGCAAGAAGTATTATATCAATGTATTCAAAACTATAATTCATAATTAAATATTATTTAGTATGTTGCTTAATTTCAACTAGCAAATTAGACTAAAGACAAATGAACGCTATATTATTGACTTTAATATTAGTTCCAATTGTTGAAATTTATTTGTTCATTCAAATTGGAGCAAAAATAGGGGCATTTAGTACCATATCCCTTATTTTCATTACTGCTTTTGTTGGTGTTCTTTATGCAAGATACGAGGGATTTAACACATTAAGATCAGGAATATCTCAACTATATAAAAATCAAACTCCTATATATGAAATGTTATCTGGTGCGGCCCTTGCTTTTGCGGCTATTTTATTGATTCTTCCAGGTTTTGCCACTGATTTAATTGGAATGCTTTTAATATTTCCATTAACAAGAAAATTAATATTAAAAAAATTTAATTCAAAATATAATAAAAAAAATTATGAAAAAGAAAACTTTATTGAAGGTGAGTCTGAAGATATAGATGATAAAAACAAATGAATGAAAAATTTAAAATATTGTCATGTTACATTAAAGACATGTCAAGCGAAACACCAGATGTTGAAAGTTTTTTGTATACCAAAGATCATATATCAAAATATGAACTTACAATAGATATTAATTCAAAACCTTTAAAAAATAAACTTATAGAAATTAATACATCTTTAAAATTTAAAGATAATAAGGGCTCAGAAAAAAAATCTTATTTCGAAATTGTTTACGCCTCGTTAGTTAAAATTTCTGATGAAGTAAAAGAAAAAAAAGATTTACAAAAAATAATTTTATGTGATGTTCAAAATGAGATTTATCCAAAGTTAGAGAAGATTCTTATTAATCTGATATCAGACTCGGGTTATCCAGGAATAAAGTTTGAGAAGAAAGTAGATTTTGAAAAATTATTTAATGAGAGGTTTAATTAAAATAATTTTTTTTTAAACTGTTTTTGAGAAAAGATTTGTGCATTTTTATTTCACTATCATTAGGTTCTACAATCCTTTTGCAATAAGTTATTTCAGAAATATTTGTGTTGTTTGTTTCAAGAGAGTCAAAAGATTTTAAATCTAAGGATGGTTCTTTTTGATCTAGTAAATTGATATAAACTTTAGTTAGTAACTCACAGTCAATTATTGCTGTATGTTTCTTTCTTCTCGAATTATCAATTTTGTATCTTTTACATAGTGCATCCAAACTTATTTGTGCTCCAGGAAATTTTTCTCTAGCTATGTGTAGCGTATCGATTACGCTTCCCTTATTAATTTTTTCTTTACCAATTATTGCTAGCTCATTATTAAGGTGTGCCAAATCAAATTCTGCATTATGGATTACAAGTTTTTTATCTTTAATAAATTCTAAAAAATCATCAACTATATCTTTAAATTTGCTTTGCGATGATAAAAATTCGTCAGAGTAACCATGAACTTTAAAAGCTTGCTCAGATACTTTTCTCTCAGGATTAAGGTAACAATGAAACTGTTTTTTAGTTGGAATATAGTTTTCCAGCTCGATGCATCCAATTTCTACAATTCGATGACCATCTCTGACATTCAAGCCCGTTGTTTCAGTATCTAATATTATTTCTTTCATTTTTTTTTATTTTTAACTTTAATATATTAACTTTTTTTTTAAGAGATTTCTCATTAAATGTATTTCTTATTATAAAATTTGACATTATTTTTTTTTTTTCATTCTTTAGTTGAATTCTTTTTAGTTTTTCATATATTTTTTTATTAAAATCTTTTCTCTTTTTTAAATTTTTAAGTATTTCAGATTTTTTTGCATGCACATATATAACAATATCATTTTCGTTATAAATTTTATTTTCAAAGTACAATGGAATATCAAGTATGACAAATTTTTCATTTTTGTTTTTTTTTAAAAAATTATTCATTTTCCTTCTCACTAATGGATGAACTATTTTAGAAATTTTATTTAAATTTATGTTGTTTAATAAAATTGCCTTCAATAATTCATCTTTTTTTATTGGGTAAGATTTTATAAAATTTGGAAGTATTTTTTTTAATTTAAAGTATAAATTTTTGTTTTTTTTATATAAATTGGAAACCTCTTCATCTGCATTGAAAACCGGAAATTTAAAAACTTTGGATACAAAAGTTTTTCCACTTCCAATTTCTCCAACTATTGCAATTCTATTCATTAATTTATTAGTTTTAATACCTCATCATCTATTTTTGGTAGTACTTTGTTCCAAATAAAAAAAGCTTGATGAGCTTGATAAATAAACATCATTTCTCCATTTTCAGTTTGATTTCCAAGTTCTCTTGCATTTTTAATAAATGATGTTTCTTTTGGTTTGTAAATAACATCATAGTAAAATTTATTTTTTCCAAAATTTTCTAAGTCGAGACCTATATCATCAGTTTTATTCAAGCCTACACTTGTTGCGTTAATTATCATATCAAATTCTTTTTTTTTACCCCAATCCAAAACTTTAATTTCTTCAAAAATTTTTTTAATATTCTCAGCATTTTCCTTTGTTCTATTCATAATATAAATATTTTTTGTTTTCATTTTCTTAAGCGAAAAAATTATTGAAGGAACCACACCTCCAGCCCCTATTATTAAAATTTCTTTATTAGAAACATCAAATTTTTTGTGTCTAATGGCCAACTCGAATCCAGCGACATCAGTATTATGACCTACTACATCTTTACCTTCTAAACTTATTGTATTTACAGATTTTGTCTTTTCTGCTTCGCTCGATAATTTATCAATAAATGGTAGTACAGCATTTTTAAAAGGGACTGTCACATTTATACCTTGTATTTCTTTAATTCTTATCTTTTGAATAATTTTTTCTATTTCATTTTTTTCAGTAAGCCTCTTCTCATAAACTGCATTTATACTATTTTTTTTGAACCAATAATTGTGAACAGTAGGAGACATAGAGTGATCAATAGGGTTTCCGATTACATAAAATTTTTTCATTTAAAATCCATAATTATTTAAATATTCCTTTATTTTTTTAATTGGAAGGCCCATAATTGTATCTTTATCTCCCTCTATACTTGAGAATAAATTTTTTCCCTCCCCCTCTATTTGGTAAACATTGTAAGAATATAAGGCATTATCACTAATTTTAGACAGATAAATAGATAGCTCTTCCTCTGAAAATTCTTTCATTTGTAAACATGCTTTTTCCGAATGTTTCCAAATCATACTCCCTCCTTTTGATATACAAACTGAACTGATCAAGTAATGTTTTTTTCCATTTAATTTTTTAAGTATTTTTAAAGCCTCACTTCTATCCTTTGGCTTCGATATTATTTCTCCCTCAAGATCTATAACACTATCTGCTCCTATAACCATATCTTCTGTCTTTTTTTTACTGACCTTGTTTGCTTTTAACTCGGCCAAACTTTGTGATATTTGAGCAGGTGAAGCTCCCTCATTAATCAAAGATTTTTTTATCTCATCTTCATCAATGTTTGAAGGCTCGACAATACAATCAAGATTGTTTTTTTTCAAAATTTCCATCCTGACTTTACTTTTTGATGCTAAAATTAAATCAGGCATTGTTTTTATTTATCTCAAAAATTTTGATAACTGATGCTGCTGTTTCTTCTACAGATTTCCTGCTTACATCTATTGTGGGCCACTTATATTTTTGGAAAGTTTTTTTTGATTGATCTACCTCTTTTCTAATTTTTTCAACATTTACATAATTTATATTTTGATTTTCTTTAAGTGTATTTAGTCTGTTTTTCCTTATTTCAACTAGTCGCTCAGGCTCTGCGGTTAAACCAATAACACACTTCTTTTCCTTATTATTTTTAAGTGAATCGGGTATTGAATTTTCATTTACTAAAGGAATATTTGAAACCTTATATCCCTTGTTTGCTAGATATATAGATGTAGGAGTTTTACTGGTTCTACTTACTCCTAGAAGAATGATATCTGATTTTTGGATATCACCAATTGAGTTTCCATCATCATGGTTCATTGTAAATTGGATTGCTTCTATACGATTATAATATTCATCATTTAAAATATGCTGACCACTAGGTATATATGATGCTTCCTGATTAAGTAATTTTGAAAAGCTTATTATTAAATCACCAAGCACTCCAAAACATGGAACTTTATTTCTATTCGATTCATCTGATAAAAATTTTGATAATTTATTGTCAACGACCGTATAAAGAATTATCGAATTATGATTTTTCTTGCACATTTCTAATATTTTTAAAACTTGATTTTCCGTCCTAGTAAATGAGAAATGATGTGTTTGATATTTAAAATTTTTAAACTGAGCTTTTAAAGCTAAAAATATCCTATCTAAGGTTTCCCCTGTAGAATCTGAAACTAAATAAACCTGATATGGATTACTCATGTATAAAATGTTTATAAAACCTTAATAATTAACTTATTTCAAATAAAATTGAATAATTTAAAATTATTACTGAAAAAAGCCTTTTTAATTAACAATTTTAAACATGTTTATAATTATTTTTCAGAAATGTATATAAAATCGTTAAAAGCATTAAAAATACAGTAATGCATAATTTTTTTATTAATTAGATTGTGGATAATTATTGTATAAAAAATTAAAAACTAATAATTATCTTTATTAACAAGATCTATAATTAAAACTAAGAGATATATATTAATTTAATATGACACCAATTCAATCTTGCATCTTGAATAGAAATACTAAAACCAAACCAGTTTGGATAATGAGACAAGCAGGAAGGTATTTGCCTGAATTTAGAAAAATTAGGAAAAACAATAAAGATTTTATAAAGTTATGTTTGAATAAAAAAATAATACCTACAATAACGCTACAACCATTAAAAAGGTTTGATTTAGATGCGGCTATAATATTTTCAGATATACTAATGATACCTTATGGTTTAGGACAAAATGTTAAATTCACAAAAAAGTTAGGCCCGGAATTAGGCGATTTTAAAATAGACGAAATATCTAACACATCAAAAATAAATTTTACCAAAATCTTAAAACCAGTATATTCATCTTTACAAAATGTATCCAAAAATAAATTATTAAAAAACAAAGATCTTATCGGATTTGTCGGTTCGCCCTGGACCTTATTGGTATACATGTTAAATAAATCTTCTCCTAAAAAAAATCTTAAAAAAAAAATTTTTAAAGATAAAATTTTAATTCAAGAAATATTAAAAGTTATTGTTGATTTTACAAATTTACATATATCACAACAAGTAAAGAATGGGGCAACCTTGATACAATTATTTGATAGTTGGGCTGGTTTGGTTAATGAATCAGAATTGGAAGAATATATTTATGTTCAGAATAAAAAGGTCGTAGATTTTACAAAAAAACTAGAAGTACCTGTAATATGCTTTCCAAGAGGTATTAAGAATTATAGTAAATTTGTTAAAAATGTTAAACCTGATGTAATAAGCATTGATTATAATGTTGATCCAAAAATAATAGGAAAAAATATTGATATACCAGTTCAAGGGGGTTTAAACCCAAAATTTCTTTTAGGCGATAAGTCTCAAGTAAAAAAAGAAGCAAATAAATATATAGAAATTTTCAAAGACCACCCCTATATCTTTAATTTAGGTCATGGAATTTTACCTGAAACCAAACCAGAAATGTTAGAATATTTAATAAAAATTATTAAAGAAAATGGATAAAAAGACAACAACATCTCATCCCGAAGTTAAATTTGGAAAAACTGGTGTACTTTTAATAAACCTTGGTACTCCAGACTCAACGAGCTGGTGGGATATAAGAAAATATTTAAAAGAATTTTTATCAGATAGAAGGGTAATAGAAGTTAACCCAATAATTTGGAAAGTTATTCTTAATCTATTTATATTAACTTTTAGGCCATCAAAAACTGCAAAAGCTTATAAAGAAATTTGGATTAAAGATATAAACATGTCGCCGTTAAAATACTTTACGGAAATGCAATTAAAAAAACTTAAATCTAAAATTAAAAATCAAGATGTAGAAATAGATTATGCAATGAGATACGGAAATCCCAGTATTAAATCAAAAATAGAGGGATTACAAAAGAAAGGATGTGAAAATTTAATAATTTTACCTTTATATCCACAGTACGCCGCAGCAACAACAGCAACTGTTTGTGATGAAGTTTATAGGACGCTAATGAAAATGAGATGGCAGCCAAGCTTACAGATAATTTCTCATTACGAATCTAATCCAATTTATATTAACGCTCTCGTAAATAGTATTAATAAAAAGATTTCAGAAATTGACTGGAAACCAGACTTAATAGTTGCATCGTATCATGGGATACCAAAGAAATATTTTGATAAAGGTGACCCCTATCAGTGCTATTGCCAAAAAACTTCTAGACTAATAATTGAGAAATTTAAGAGCATTCCATTAATTACCACATTCCAGTCTAGATTTGGTCCCCAGGAGTGGCTAAAACCTTACACCGATAAAACATTTGAAAATTTACCTAAACAAGGAAAAAAAAATATATTAGTAATCTGCCCAGGGTTTTCATCAGACTGCGTTGAAACTTTAGAAGAAATTTTAATACAAGGTAAAGAAAGCTTTTTACAAGCCGGTGGAGAAAATTTTGATTTAATACCTTGCTTAAATGATAACGATGATCACATCTTGTTATTTGAAAACTTAATAAAAAAATTTCAGGTAATTGATTAAATGAAATCTTTAATTATTTATTCAACAACAGACGGTCATACAAAAAAAATATCAGAATTTATAAAAATTAATTCAAAATCAAATGTATTTGACTTAATAAGTATTGATGAAACAGACAGTTTGGATTTAAATAATTATGAGCTTATTATTTTAGGTGCTAGCATTAGATATGGAAGATATAGACAAAAGGTATACAATTTTGTTAAAAAAAATATTAAAATTTTAGATAAAAAAAAAAATGCTTTTTTTTCGGTGAATGTTGTTGCGAGAAAGCCAGAAAAGAGTACACCCGATACAAATCCATACATTAAAAAATTTTTAAAGAAAACAACTTGGACACCTAAAAAAATAGCAGTATTTCCTGGAAAAGTAGATTATCCTAATTATAATTTTGTAAATAAAATAATAATAAGACTTATTATGTACATAACAAATGGCCCAACAAATACCAATCAATCTTATGAGTTCACAAATTGGAGTGATATAAAATCGTTTATTAGTCAAATAGACAGCATATAAACAAGTTAATTATCATTGTTAATATTATCGTAAAATTTAGACTTGAAATTTTTATATTAATATATATATTTTAGATAATCTTAAAAAAATTCCCACAACATGAATATTCAAGAACTTAAAAAAAAATCGTCTGAAAACCTTATCACGCAAGCTGAAGAACTTGGTATAGAAAACGCAAGTACACTAAGAAAGCAGGAGATACTTTTTGCAATTCTTAAAAAGTTAGCGGATAAAGGAGAAGAAATTACTGGGGGTGGAGTATTACAGCTGCTTCAAGATGGTTTTGGCTTTTTAAGAGCTATGGAGTCAAATTACCTACCAGGTCCAGATGATATTTATATAAGTCCAAGCCAAATCAGGCGTTTTGGATTAAGAACAGGAGATACAGTAGAGGGTCCCGTTCGAGCTCCTAAAGATGGAGAAAGATATTTTGCGTTACTTCAAGTTAGTAAAATAAATTTTGAAAATCCTGAAAAAGCTAGGCACAAAATAGCCTTTGACAACTTAACTCCACTTTATCCTAATAAACAATTAATAATGGAGGTGGAGAGCACTAAAGTAGAAAAAAAACCTGACTTAACTCCAAGATTAATTGATCTGGTCAGTCCTATTGGAAAAGGTCAAAGATCACTAATCATATCTCCGCCAAAAGCTGGAAAAACAATGATTTTACAGAGTATTGCAAACTCTATAACTGCAAATCATCCAGAATGTTATTTGATGGTGCTATTAATTGATGAAAGGCCCGAAGAAGTAACTGATATGCAACGAACTGTTAAAGGCGAAGTTATCAGTTCTACTTTTGATGAGCCAGCACAAAGGCATGTAGCGGTCGCTGAAATGGTTATTGAAAAAGCTAAGAGACTGACTGAGCACAAGAAGGATGTAGTTATATTATTAGATTCTATTACAAGGTTAGGAAGAGCTTATAATGCTGTGGTTCCTAGTTCTGGAAAAGTTTTAACAGGCGGTGTAGATGCTAATGCATTACAAAGACCGAAAAGATTTTTTGGTGCTGCAAGAAATATTGAGGAAGGTGGATCTTTAACTATTATAGCAACGGCTTTAATAGATACAGGAAGCAGAATGGATGAAGTGATATTTGAAGAATTTAAGGGAACTGGTAATAGTGAAACTATATTAGATAGAAAAATTTCAGAGAAGAGAATATTTCCAGCAATTGATATAACTAAATCTGGAACAAGAAGGGAAGAGCTTATTTTTGATAAAAATGACCTTCAAAAAATGAATGTCCTAAGAAGAATTATAGCCCCAATGGGATCAATGGATGCAATAGAATTTATTAATTCAAAATTGAAAAATACCAAAAATAATTCAGAATTTTTTAATTCAATGAATAAACCGTCCTAGTATAAATATACTAATTCTTTAGTTAATTTTCTAAAATTCCTCTCTAAATTATTGACAATTTTTGGATCCAAGTTTGTCTTCCAGTCACCAACTTTAAAGATATAATATTTATATGAAAAATATAGCAGTCATTACTCCTTATAATAATGAAAATTATGACATAATTAAAAAAGCAAACCTTTCCGTTTTACAACAAGAAGGGGGTGAGTTTAATTGCGCTCATATAATTATAGTAGATGGCAAGGATAAAAATAACAATTTATCAAAGTTAAAGTGTCACAAAATAGAACTAGATAGGAATTATAATGACAATGGAAA
>MDTD01163675.1_pt1 | contig 11442 bp, 11 predicted proteins | sample 811221 | NCBI WGS metagenome assembly MDTD01 (sample SAMN05326646, study PRJNA326480) | marine metagenome | isolation source: seawater | place: Pacific Ocean: South West | collected 2011
ATAAAAAAAATAATTACGATAATTAAAGATAAGGGATTAGGTTTAATTCTTCCTTTTTTAAGTGATAAGAAAAAATTCAATCTAATTTATAAATCAAGATTTTGGAAATATAAAATTGATTCAAATTTTTCAGCATCGGGAGCTGGTTCTGATTTAGATGCTACTGTTAACATTAGAGCTGGTTTAGAACTATTCTTTAAAAAATTTAAAATAAAATCAATACTAGATATTCCTTGTGGTGATTTTTTTTGGATGTCTAAGATGAATTTAGAAGAATATGAATATTTAGGTTGCGATTTAGTTAAGCAAGTGATCACAGATAATAAATTAAAATTTAATAATTTTAAAAATATATCTTTTTCAGAATTTGATTTATTAAATGATGATATTACTATTTATAATAATTATGATTTTTTGATAATTAGAGATTGTCTTGTTCATTTAGAGGAAAAGCAAATACATCAAGTATTAAACAAAATTTTTCAATCAAAAATTAAATATATTGCGTTAACAAGCTATGACATTGTAAGTAATAATATCAATCCACAAAAAAGTGATAGATGGAGACCAATAAATTTTTTAATTAATCCTTATAAATTAAAAAAACCATTTTATGAAATAAATGATTTTAATAATTTTAGTAACAGAGAAAGACAAAAAAAATTACTTATTTGGAAAACAGATGAAAATAGCAGTATATATTCAAAGTAAAAAACTGGGAGGAACCAATACATTTCTAAAAAATTTAATAAATAATTGGCCTTCAAATAATGATGAGTTCTTTTTATTATGCAATAATTCTAATGAAAATTTAAGTTTTTATAAAAAAAATATAAAAAATAAAAAATGTAAAACTATATTTTTAAATATTCCTACTCTTGAAGCAATTAATTTAAATCAAAAATATGTTGATTTTGTTTTAAAATTTTTATTTTTTATACCATTTATAATTTATCAAATTTTTTTCTTTTATTTTTTTTTTAAATTTAAATCATATGAAAAATTTATAAGTATAAATGGTGGTTATCCAGGTGGTGAAAGCTGTATCACATCCTGTTTCTCATGGAAAATTGCATGTAAATCAGTACCAATTTTAAATATTCATAATTTGGCTGTACAAAAAAAATTTTCTATATTTGAAATAAATAGAATTTTATTAGACGTATTATTTAAGATTATAGAGCCCAAGGTAATAGTAGTCTCTAGAGCAGTAAAAAAATCAATTTTTCAAAGGCTAGGTTATTCAAAAGTTAAAATAATTTATAATGGGTTATATCATTACAAAAAAAGAAAAAAGATAAATGTAAGAAAAATTCTTAAAATAAAAAATCTGAATAAAAATATAATTATGGTTGGTGCATATGAGAAAAGAAAAGGCCATGATTTCATGATAAAATCCTTTAATCATTTAAAAAGAAAAAATAAAAATGTTAATTTAATAGTTTGTGGAGGTATAAATAATGAATACTCAAAAAAATTAAAAAAGAGTGTTACTTCTAATCCTTGTCTTAAAGACTCAGTATTTTTTTATGATAAATTCCTAGGAGATAAAATTTTTGATTTTATGCATTTTTCTGATATTTGTGCAGTAACTTCCCAAGAATTTGAGTCTTTTTGTTTAATTATACTGGAAGCGTGGAGTACAAATACACCTGTGGTTTCAACAAAAATAGGAGGGACATCAGAAGTAATATTAAATAATTATAACGGGCTTCTTGTTAACAAAAAAAATTATTCTGAATTTTCTCATAAACTTTTCAAATTGTTAAACGATGAAAAAAAAATGAAAATTTTAGGACAGAGAGGTTATAAAACTTTAATTAATAAATTTAACGTAAAAAAAATGACTCTTGAATACTATAAGGAATTGTTACAACTATGAAAATTATTATTTTGTGTGGTGGAAAAGGAACTAGGCTATCTGAAGAGACAAGATTGATACCAAAACCAATGGTCAAAATAGGTAATAAACCAATTTTAGTACACATAATCAAAATTTACATGAAGTATGGATTTAAAGATTTTATATTAGCATTAGGATATAAAGGAAAAATAATTAAAAATTACTTTAAATCAAATCCTATCAAAAATGCAAAAATAGACTGTGTAGATACTAAACAAAATACTTTAACTGGTGGTAGAATTTTACTATTAAAAAATAAATTGAAAAAAAATGAGGATTTTATGGTTACCTATGGTGATGGGGTAGCCAATATTGATATTAAAGCATTAATTAAATTTCACAAAAAAAATAAGAAAATTGTTACATTAACTGCTGTAAGACCGCCAGTAAGATTTGGTGCGGTTAATATAGATAAAAATAATAATGTTAAAAATTTTAAAGAAAAACCACAAATAAGTAATAATTGGATAAATGGAGGTTTTTTTGTAATGAATTACTCAGTTTTTAAATTTATAAAACATCATCAAGAAATGTTTGAGCATCGTCCAATTGAAAAATTGTCTAAAATAAAACAAGTAAAAGCTTATAAGCATAATGATTTTTGGCAGTGCATGGACACATTAAGAGAAAAGGAGTTTTTAAATAATCTATGGTTTAAAGGTAAAGCAAAATGGAAATAATAAGTAATATTTATAAGAATAAAAAAGTTTTAATAACAGGTCACACAGGTTTTAAAGGTTCTTGGTTAAGTTTTTGGCTATCTAAAGCAGGAGCTAAAATTTATGGTATTTCAAACAATATTCCGACAAATCCATCCTTATACAAAATACTAAATATAAGAAATAGTATTAAAAAAGATTATAGAATTAATATTGAAAATTATAATAGAACAAGAAAAATTATAGAGCAAGTTAACCCCGATATTGTATTTCATTTAGCTGGCCAATCATTAGTTGCTAAATCTTATAAGGAGCCACTGAAGACTTTTTTAACAAACACCGTTGGAACCCTAAATATTTTAAATATTGTCAGTTTGCAAAAAAAAAAAATGAATTTAGTAATTATTACAAGTGATAAAGTCTATAAAAATATAGACACAAAAAAAAAATATGACGAAGAAGATAAAATAGGTGGAGAGGATCCTTATAGTAGCTCAAAAGGTGCAGCAGATATAATTACAAATGCTTATAAATATATTTTAGAAAAGAATGGTCATAAAATTATAACTGCTAGAGCAGGAAATGTAATTGGTGGAGGAGACTGGGCAGATGATAGAATAATAGCAGATTGTTTCAAATCATGGATAGCCAAAAAACCAGTCAAAATTAGAAATCCTAATTCAACAAGACCTTGGCAGCATGTTTTAGAGCCATTATCTGGTTATTTGTTGGTAGGCAGTATGTTATTAAAAAATAAAAAAAATATATCAGGAAATTCCTTTAATTTTGGGCCTTATAGATCTGAAAACAAAAAAGTTTCAGATATTTTAACAATTTTAAAAAAAGATTGGAAAGATTTAAAATTAATATTGACAAAAAAGAAAAGTTTTAAAGAACACAACTTATTACAACTTTCCTCAAGAAAAGCAAAAAAAATCTTAAATTGGAGATCTATATTAACCTTTAAAGAAACAATTAGACTGACCTCAGAATGGTATTCTGCATTAGAAAATAAAGAAAATATGAAAGCATTTTCACATAGACAAATAGAATATTATGAAGAAAAATTTAAACAAATAAATAGATACATAATCTAAATTTTATGAAAATTTTAAAAAAAAAAATTATTAAAATAGAAAAAGGATATGTTGCTCATATGTATGATAGAAGAGACAACATAATTAAAAAAATAAGTGAAGTTTATTTTTCAAATGTTTTACCGGATCAAGTTAAGGCTTGGAAAATTACTAATAGTGAGCAGTTTTTAACTGTACCTAGAGGCCAAATTCTTTTTGTTGTTAAGATGAAAAAAGGATTTAAAAAAATTAAACTTGGATATCCAAGGAATTATAAAGCACTACATGTTAAACCAAATATTTGGTATGGATTTAAATGTATCTCCAATGAGGAGGCTTTAATTTGTAACATAACTAGCATAAGCAACGCAAAGGCTAAAAAACAAACAAGAGACAAGAATTATTTTAATTTCAAATGGAATTAATAAAAATTGGTATATTAGGCTATTCAGGTTTTTTAGGAGCTAGACTGTGTAATGATTTGAAAAATCATTTTAAAATCAAAAAGATTAAAAAATCACTTAGAATTAATAGATATGAAAATTTTAATACCTTAATCTGTTCTGCAGGTCCAAATAAGTTTTGGTGTTTGAAAAATAAAAAGATAATAGTTGATAGAACTAAAAAATTTTTTAAAAAAATAAATAATTACTGCAAAATAAATAAAGTTGAGAGAATAGTATATTTTTCATCGATACATGTAATAAACAATAATGACAAAAATCTTAATCCCTACATAAAGTGGCACCGAAACATGGAAAAAAATTTATCAAATACAAATCTTAAAGTATTAATAATTAGATTGCCAAATATCTTTGGAAGACCGAAAAAATTAAAAAAAGATTTTTGGAATTTTTTTATAAATTTAATAATTAAAAAAAGTGTAACCAATAAAAAATTAACAATAAAAAATAATCCTAAAAAAAAATTATATGCATATCCATTAAATTTTTTTGTTAATTTTTTAATCAAAGAAATACAAAAAAAATTTATAAAGAATACAAAAATAATTAATCTTAATAAAAATTTTCGATTTAATACATTTCAACTAATATATTTAATTAAAAAAATAATGTTGCAGAATAATTACTACTTAAATTATGAATTTAAAAATAATGAATTAAATGAATATCGATTTGAGAAAAAAATGAAATTAAAAGAAAAAAAATTTTTTAAAGAAGAGCTTATAAATTTATTAAATTTTGGAAAAAAAAGTTTTAATGCAAAATAAAATTTTTTTTTCAGTAATTATACCCAATTATAATCAAGCACATTATCTAAAAAAAGCAATAAATAGTGTTTTAAAACAATCCTATCAAAATTTTGAAATTATAGTAATTGATAACAATTCCTCAGATAACTCAAAAGAGGTTGTGGAAAGTTTTCAAAATAATAAGATTAAATTATTTAGTATTGATAATCATGGAATTATAAGTAAATCAAGAAATTTTGGTATATTAAATTCTAATGGTGAATGGATATGTTTTTTGGATGCAGATGACTATTGGTTTAAAAATAAACTATTAGAAATTAAAAATTTTGTAGATAACAAACTATCTGTTGATGTTATTTGTAATGGTGAAATATATTTCTTTTATCATTCGAAAAAGTTTAAAAAAAAAATTTATAAAAAAAAAAATAAAAAATTAAGTATTTTTAATAGTCTATTATTAGCAGGCAACCAATTATCTACATCTGCAACCTCAGTAAGAAAAAAATTTATTAATGATAATAAAATTTATTTTTCTGAAGATCGGTCTATAATCACAAGTGAAGACTACGATTACTGGTTACGATTAGCTCATAAAAAAGCTAATTTTAAATTCATTGATAAATATCTAGGTATATGGTTTCTGCATGAAAATAGCACTTCCAATCAATTTAACGATCACAATAAAGCTCACTTGAACGTATCATTAAATCACTTAAAGGACTCGAGATTTGATAAAAGTCTCAAAAAATTTTTAAAAAAGTATTTATTTTTTAAATATTATATAACTTCATTAAAGCATAATTTTATAAATAAAAATTATTTAAAAGCATTTAAATATTTAATTAAAATATTGGTTAATTTTTGTTTCATATTTTCTTTGTTTAAAATAAAAAAGAAATAAGAAAGAGGTTATAATGAAACTTTTATTTTCTCATTCCAGATATTCTCTTTATTTTTGTTTGAAATTAATTTCACTTAAAAAAAATGACAAGATTTTGATACCTGATTATAACTGTGATTCATTTATGACACCTATAAAAGAATTATCAATTAACTATCAAACTTATTCTATTGACTCAAATTTAAGATTTAATTTAAATAGATTAAAAAATAGTATAAATAAAAATATAAAGGTAATTGTAATTGTAAATTATTTTGGAATACCATCACAAATTGAGCAAATATCAAATTTTTGTAAAAGAAAAAAAATTTTATTGATAAATGATAATGCACATGGCGCGTCAGGAATTTTTAATAAAAAAAAAATTATAAAATACGGTGATCTTGGATTTGAGTCTTATCACAAAATTTTTAAAAGAATTGAACATTTAAGCGTCTTATCTATTAACAATAAAGAACTCCAGGAAAAATTTAAAACATTAAAATTTAATCAAAAAATTGAATCTAATTATTTTAGGAGATTTTTATTTTTAGTAAAAAACTCGATTAAATGTATTTTATTTCAAAAATTAAAAATAAAAAAAATAAAAAATAAAAATTATGATGACAACTTATTTTTTGATAAACCGCTTTCAAAGTTTGATATAAATTTCTATAATAATATAAATATTAAAAAAGAAAAAAAACAACGAAATAAAAATATAAATTTAATCATGAAATTGATTAAAAACTTTAAAGTAGATCCTTTACATAAAAAAATAAATAAAACTTTGATGATTTGGTATTTCCCAATTAAAAATTATAATTTAGAATTTTTAAGATATTTAAATGAGAAAAAAATCCCTTATTTAAATTGGCCATCTTTCCCAAAAGAATTAAGATCAAAAAAAAACAATAGAATTAAAAAGAATATAATTTGTCTACCACTGGATTACAATTATTATGAGTCAAAGTAATATTTCTTATTATAAGAATAAATTCTTATCTACAAATTTAAATAAGTTGATAATATCTATATCACTTTTTTTATATTTTCTCTCATCTTATAAAATTCCTCACATTGGAAATATATCTCTTATTATTTTATTTTTTTGTTTTTTATTTAATTATAATTTAATAAAATTTTCACGTAAGGAAATTAAAATATATTTATTTTTAATTACCTTTTTGGCATTTAAACTATATATTTCTGAAAATATTTTTGAGTCAGCTCAAAACTTTTATTTTGCATTTTTGTTTATTTTGTTTCTTCAGATTTTTAAATTTTATTCTCTTGAATTCGTTATGACGAAATTCTTTTTATATTTTCTGATATCTATAACTATTTTTGACACTTTATTAATTAATACTGCTTTTGATCCTTTTTCTATACACAAGGAAAGTTTAGTTCATCTTCATAAATATTTTGGATTTTATCAAAGGTCCCCAGCATTTGGGGGCAGCGCAAGTGTTTCAAGCGTCTGTTTGATTGTTTTTGCTTCTATAATAGAAATTAGTGGAAAAAGACTTAAATTTTATGATTTGGTGATTTTATTGATTACTATTTTATTATTAATAAATACAACAGGTTTAATTATTTTTTCTCTTTATTTAGTGTTGAGAAACTACTTTTTTAAAAATTCAATTTTTTCGATTTTAGCTGGGAGTTTAGTTTTAGTACTCTTGTTTTTAATGTTTTATTTTTTTGATGTGAAAGTTGTAGAAAAGTTTAGTTATGAATATATAAAAATTGTTATTAATTTAAAGACAATAGGGATTAAATATTTATTTGGATCAACAAATTATTTAAATTTATTTTTTGGAAATGATGTTTACTTAGGTTTTACCGATGATTTTATGTCTAATATAATATCATCAATTGGTTTTCTAGGTTTATTGATTTTTGTATTAATTATTATTTATCATATTAAATTAGATAGTTTGTATATTTTACCCCTTACATTAATTTCTGTTGGATCTTTACATTATCAAACTTTTTTTACACCAGCTGGAATTATACTTTTTACTTTTATTTTAAATAAATTAAAAAAAGAAAAGTTAAAATTAGAGTGAAAAATTATTTAAATATTTCTTTAGTCATACCTTATTATAATGAGGGATCAGAAGTAATAAAAACAATAAAGTTTATTTTAAAAGAAGATTATTTACCGAGAGAAATAATATTAGTGAACTCTAATTCAACCGATAATACATTTTTTATTATAAATAAATTTTTAACAAATATTAAATTAAAAAAAATTAATATTAAAAATATTTCAAGGGGATCAACTTTACCATCAACATCGAAAAATTTAGGTATTAAAAAATCAAAATACAACTTAATCGCATTTCTTGATTGTGGCGTAAAATTGAAAAAAAATTGGCTTATAAATCAATACTTGTTTTTAAAAAAAAATAAACTAGATTGCGTATTTGGAAAATGTTTATTTAAACCAAATGATATTTTAAATATTTCTGTCATTCTATGTACCTATGGATATAACTCAAAACATGCTGTTATTCCTTCATCTTTAATTTCAAAAAAAGTATTCAAAAGAATTGGTTTATTTAAAACCAGGAGAGCAGGCTATGATTGGTATTGGATTAATAGAGTTAAAAAATCAAAAATCAAATATGCGTATTCATACAAAATAACACTAGAATATAAAAAATTTGCAAATGACATTAATCATTTGTCAAAAAAAATATTTTTGTACTCCCACAACTCGTTTGAATTTCAGCCTTTTTTAAAGCAATTTATTTATATGTCAGGACCAGTTTATTTACTTTTAACAATAAAATATGTCTTCATAAATATTTTATTATATTACTTACTTAAAGTGATCCAAATTAGCATGAAGTCAAATATAAATTTAAAAGAAGTTAATCTTAAAGTACTTTTTTTAATCCCAATAATTTCTGTAATCATAGATTTTTCAAGGAGTTTAGGTTTTTATTACAGTAAATTAAGAAAATTATGGACTATTTAAATAATCATTTATTTAAATTAGTAAAATTTCTTTTTTACTTAATACCAGTATTCCTGTTGACAGGAAATTTTTTAACTAATGGTATTTTAATTATTTCTTTACCAATTTTGATTTATATTTGTATTAGTCAGGGTGGAATATATTTTTTTAAAAATCGAAATATTTATTTAATTTTATTATTTTTTTTATATCTAATATTATCTTCTCTAATTAATGGCGGTTTATATTCTGTAAAAGAAAGTTTTGAATATTTACGTTTTTTATTTTTTTTTCTAGTTTTTTTATTTTTTTTAAAAAAAGATAAAAGATTTGCAGAAAATTTTATAAAGTTTTTTTTAATACTTTTAATTTTTGTAATTTTTGATGGAATATTTCAATATATTTATGGATTTAATTTTCTTGGTTATGACAAAGTTGTATCACATAGAATAAGTGGTATTTTTGGAGATGAATTAATATTAGGTAGTTTTTTATCAAAATACTATTTTATAATTATAATATTTTTTTTATACAATAAATCAAAAGGGCTTTTATATTTATTTTCTATATTATTAATATTTTTGACTTTTGTTAGTGGTGAAAGAGCAGCTTTTGTTACAACAATTTTATTAACTATTTTATATTTTGTAAAAATATTTGACAAAAAGAGATACATATTTTCAATATTAATTTTGTTGTTTGGAGGTCTTGTAACTGTTAGTTTTGATACTGTGGTTAAGGAAAGAATGATAAAAAATTTTTTTAATGAAATTCAAATTAAACAAATTCTAACAGAACCTAAAAAAATTAACTTTATATCAAGAGATCATAATTCTCATTTTCAAAGTGCATACTTGATGTATAGTAAAGGAGAGTTTAAGGAAAAACTACTTGGACGAGGGTTAAAATCATTTAGAGTAAATTGTGGTAAGCCAGAATTTTGTGATACAGAGGGTGGATGTTGCTCGACGCATCCACATAATATTTTTTTTCAAATAATATCAGAAATTGGATTAATTGGTCTATTTGTTTATCTGTATTTTAATTTTTACTTATTGTTTAATATTTTTAAATCATTTATTAATAAACACAAACTAAATCATAAAATTTTTCTTGAAATAACATTAATTGTAATTCTCTTTCCTTTAATTACATCAGGAAATATTTTTGGAACATTTACTTCTTTTAACTTTTATTTAATTTTAGCTTATTATATTAAGGAAATATATGACGTCTAATTTTGTTTTATTTTTTACATTTATAAATTTAATTTTTTATTTCTTATTTTTTAAATTTTATAAGTATATAGATGTTTATGATCACCCTGATAATGATTTGAAAAATCATGTAAATAGTATGCCAGTTTTTGGAGGTTTTTTGTTTTTAGGAAATTTTTTGGTTTTTTTTATTCTAGATATTTTTTTTTATGATTTTTTTTTCAATAATATAAATAGATTTTCATTTATTTTCTTAATTTCTTCCATCGGAATGCACATAATGGGTTTGTATGATGATAAGTATAGATTTAATGCGTCTAAAAAAACCATTATTATGATTGTGCTAATCACGTTTGTTTTGTTATCAAATAATTATCTAATTATTAAAAATATTAAATTAGATTTAATTGGCGAAATAATTTTAAATGAATACTCATATATTTTTACAATTTTATGCATATATATATTTATGAATGCGTACAATATGTTGGATGGTGCAGATTTAAATATAGCACTATATAATTTTTTTATATTATTATTTTTTTTTTATAAGACTAATTACCAATTAATTTTTTTATTATTTTTAATTGCAAATGTATTTTATTTTGGTTTAAATTTTTTAAAAAGAAGTTATTTTGGAAATAATGGAACCTATTTTTTTGGATTTGTTTTAGCATTACTTACAATTTGGTTTTACAAAAATTCGAGTAATATCAACGAAGAGGATGTAGTTTTGGTAATGCTGTTTCCTATTTTTGAAATGTTAAGATTGTTTGTGTCGCGAATTATTAAGAATAAGTCTCCTTTTTATGGAGATAACAATCATTTTCATCATTTGATAACAAAAATTTATGGAAGAATAAAAGGAATTTTTTTAGCTCAAGTTGTTGTAGTATTTCCTGTACTATTTGATTATTTCTTTAAGGTAAACATGTGGGTAAATATTTTATTATTTTCGTTTTTATATTTTAGCTGTGTTTACTATTTAAGGGCTTTGTCATTAAAAAATATTGAGTAGACAATTGTTAATACCAAAGACAGTATTATAGAAATTACAATTAGTGTTGAAATTCTTTTTTTCTGACCTCTTATTTCTACTTGATTCTTAAGAATAAAATTTTCTGTATTAGTTACGTTTTTAAGTATGTTCTTTAATTTAAATTCACTCATTAGAATTTCAGACATTAGTTTTGGATCATCAATATTCAAATTATTATATATATTTTTTTTTTCATTTAATAAGTTCAATTCTTTTTGTGTTATATCTATTAAGTTATTTTTAAAATACTTGTTTGTATCATTAATAAGTTTTGTCACTTTATTGATAGAATCATCTATGTTTGAAACTTTAAAAAAATTAAAAAAGGCAGATAGCTCTCTACCAGTTACTCGCCAACTAAAATCATAATCTTTTTCTTTTGGAAGTCTTTGTTCAATTATTTTTACATATGAATGAAATAAAGTATACGGTGTATAGTATAAGATATTTAAATTATCATTTCGTAGTTGATTATCTTCATCAATAT
>MDTD01051969.1_pt1 | contig 11441 bp, 9 predicted proteins | sample 811221 | NCBI WGS metagenome assembly MDTD01 (sample SAMN05326646, study PRJNA326480) | marine metagenome | isolation source: seawater | place: Pacific Ocean: South West | collected 2011
CACTGGTGACCGAAATAGCTCAGATATAGGAAGATACCTTTCAACAATTGATGTGGCCGGAGTTAGCCTTCGCGGTGTTCAGATTCTTATTTCTGAAATTGAAGAACTAAAATCTAAGAACTCCTATCTAAAAGAAGAAAATGATGATCTAAGAAATGAAATTGAAGATATTAAGCAAAAATTAAGTATAATAAGCAAAAAGCTTGAAGATTAAGGATTTATAGATATTCGAAAAAAAAACTTCCAACTAATATCACTACCTTCTGTTTAATAAATGAACTTATATTTATTTTTTAAAAAAAATATTGATTATTTTTGTCTTTGATAACTAATTTAATAATCAATTCTTTTTTAAAAATCGTATAGGAGTACTCGTGAAATCAACTCTCTTGAGTATAATCATTACTTTGTTAGCAACATCTATTTCGTTATCTCTCGAGCCTGTTCGCGGTGCTGTAAAGTACACTGGTGGTGGTGCAGTAGCCGTAGAAGTTCAGCTTTATGACTTTGGCACAAGCACCAATGTTTATCCCGGAGCGGGCAATCAAAGTCTTGGCAATCTTACTGCGAATTCATCAGGAATCATTTCATTCGTGGTAGGCAAGGGAGATGCAAACTGGACAGCTATCAATGCAGCGTCTGTTACAAATAATTATATGATAATAGTAACAGTGGGTGGTACTGTTGCAGCTTACTTAAAACTTGAAGATCTGCAACTTGAGCAGGGTGTATATGGCTCTACAATAGATGAAAGTATTCTGGAAATCCCCGATGGTGAGATTTTGATCGGTAATGCCGACGACGATGCTGTATCATATGCAATTTCTGGAGACGCATCAATGACGAATGCCGGAGTTCTTACTGTTGATGGTTTGCAGGGAAGAGATCTGCACAATGCTGCTCCAACTGATGGCCAAGTACTAACATGGGACAATGGTAACTCGAGATGGGCTCCTGCAAATACTTCTGGTGGTGCATTCTCAACAACCGGAACTACAACATCTAATTCACCTGGAACTTTGGCTGATGATGATTTTGTCTTTGGTTCAGCGCAGTTGGATGATGACGCAGATCCCGACCACGATTCAAGAATGTTTTTCGATAAATCAGACGGTGCTTTTCGGGCTGGTACTGCTACTGGATCGCAATGGGATGAAGCAAATGTTGGTTTTCGTTCTTTTGCAGGAGGATATAACAACACGGCAAGTGGCATATACAGTACTACTTTTGGTTACATCAATACCGCTAGCGGTGAGTTTACAACTGCTCTGGGCCATTACAATACTGCAACATCCTACAGTGAAACGGTCATAGGTATTTTTGCAAACATTGTTGCCGGCACTTCAGATTCTTATGTATCTACAGATCGCCTGTTTACTATTGGTAATGGTACAGCCCTCGGTAGCCGTTCCGATGCGCTTACAGTTCTAAAAAATGCTAATACTACCATAGGAGGTTCACTAACTATAAACGCCAATGGAACTAGTGTTGCTTTCCCTACCGGACGTGGAACAAACGGACAGGTACTTACTACCAATGGAGCTGGTGCTACAAGTTGGGAGGATGCTGCAGATGGTACTGTATCAACTAACTCAACTCTTTCAGGTGATGGCTCGGGTGGCTCTCCATTGCAAATCAATCTTGGCAATGCCAATACTTGGACTGATAGACAGACATTTAGTCCTGCAGCTTCTGTTGGCGTAATCGTTGAAAATACTCATTTAGCCCTTATAAATGATGATAACACGGCAAGGCAAATAAGATTCCAAGAGCCAAGTGGTAGCGGCACTCAATACATTAGTTTTCAAGCTCCTGCGCTTGGTGAAAATACTAATTATGTATTACCGGCGACTGACGGAACAAATGGTCAAGTGCTTACTACTAACGGCAGTGCAAATTTATCATGGTCCACTGTTGGTGGTGGCGGTGGCGGTGGTGCAACAGTTGAGTTGAGAGCCGCACATACAGTTGTACAAGCTATTCCTGATGAAAATTCCGCTCCTGCAATTGTTACCTGGTCTGAATCTTTCGATCCTGATAACCAGTTTGACGGTTCTACTTTTACGGCTGCAGAGGCTGGCGACTACATAATCTTTGCAGCTCTGGGTAAATCAAATTCAAGTACTTTAGCTTTAGGAGTTTACGTAAATGGTACAATAGTTTCTCAATCTTCTTCTGGAAGTAATTCCACTTTTCATTCTGATTTCACCTTGCCATTTGCAGAATTTGTAACCTTGGTAGAATTGAATGTAAATGACGAACTAACTATCCGAGTGGGTTCAAATAACCCGGCCAATTCTGTAACTACGAATAGTCATTTTAAAATAATCAAGCTTTAAGTAATTAATAATCTTTTGTGGTAAACACCTAATTAGCAATAAGAAACTTATTCAGCAAAAGAGGCTGCCCCAAAAGGCAGCCTTTTTTTAATTTCTTACTAATAATTAATTGAGCGGCTTGCATGTTTTAATTAAGTTAATATTTCAATCATTCTCCAATTATTTATTATGCAAGGAGTGCTCATGAAAACATTCATTTTGAGTATTACTTTCTTATTAGTCATTTCTTCTTATTCTTATTCAATCGAACCTGTCAGATGTGCCGTTAAATACACTGGCGGAGGTGCCGTGGCTGTAGAGGTACAACTTTATGATTTTGGCACAAGTACCAATATTTACCCAGGTGCTGGTTATCAAAGTCTTGGCAATCTGACTGCAAATTCTTCCGGGATTATTTCTTTTGTGGTCGGCAAAGGCGACGCTAATTGGGCAGCTATCAACGCTGCCGCTGTCACACACAACTACATGCTGATCGTAACTGTAGGAGGTACGATTACTGCCTATCTGAAACTAGACAATTTGCAACTCGAGCAGGGAGTATACGGCTCGACTATCGATGAAAGCGTTCTGGAGATTCCAAATGGCGAAATCCTAATTGGCAATGCCGACAACGAAGCAGTATCCCACGCCATCGCAGGCGACGCTTCGATGACAAATGCCGGAATCCTCACAGTAGATGGTTTGCAAGGCAGAGACGTGCACAACGCTGCTCCTACAGATGGGCAGGTACTGACTTGGGACGACGCAAATTCGCGGTGGGCTGCAGCAGTCGGACCCCAAGAGACAGCTTTTACTCTTAAAACTTCAGATCAAAGCGTAACAAATAACGAAACTCTTGTCGATGCCACACAAATGAGTCTGGAGTGGGGCGATAATCCGGGAACTTACTTAATCGAGGGAATCTTAGATTTATCTTACAGTTTTGAAGCAGGAATGAGAATGCAGTTTACTACACTAGGTGCAGGAGTGCCTACTTATGGTAACTTCTTTGGCGCCGATGGTGAGTCATTCGAGCTTAATCAAACATTATTTGCTTTCGACGAAGACTTTGAAGGATCGCAGATGTTCCGAATAATTGTAGTTGCACCTGCTGACGTAACAGGCATCAAATTTACATTTGCACAGACTTTCTCTGATCCACTTCCTACTACAGTCAAAGAAGGTACATACATGCGGTATATCAAAGTCGAATAGCAATGCAATTAGTTGCGATTAATAATAGAAAAAGTATAAACTAAAAATGCTCCTAAATAGTTATTATATTAATTGATACTTTTACTCGTATACTATACTCGATTTTTATAAAAAACAAGACGGAGACATTTTCATGGAAATGGATATTTGTTATGGCGGTGTACCTGCCAAAGTCCCTAACAACAGCATGGGCATTCGCGGATACGACTTTGTGGAATACTACGTAGGCTCGGCAAAAATGGTTGCCTTTTGGCATGCTAAAGCAATGGGACTAAAAATTGCTGGCTACCTGGGGCCCGAAACTGGCGTCAGAGATCGCTGTTCTTATTACCTGGAAGGCGTGCAAGGCCTTAAGATGGTTATTACTTCTGCCCTACAGCCCGGCACTAGCGATATTCAGCAATTCCTTCAAAAGCACGGAGACGGATTCAAACGCTGGTCAGTTGAAGTGAACGACGTTAATGAAACATTTGGAAAAGCAGTCGAAAACGGTGCTGTTCCTATGCGCAAACCAGAAAGATTTGAAGACAAACATGGATACGTAGAAGAAGCTGCAATCAGACTCTATGACGATGCCGAGATCGTATTCATCAATAGAGATAATTATAATGGGATTTTTAAGCCTGGATTCGGCGAGCCTATGCAGCATATTGAAATTGATGCTAAGCCAACCGGACTCAAATTCATCGACCACATCGTAGGTAACGTTCATATCAATGAGATGGACTACTGGGCAAATTACATCAACCGATCACTCGACTTCGAAACATTCATTCATTTTGGCCCCGGCGACATCTCCACTCAGTACTCTGCTTTGTTATCAAAAGTTGTACGCTCTAAGGACGAGATAATCAAAAATCCTATCAACGAGCCATTCGATGCAGCTAAGATGTCGCAGATCGAAGAATATACACGCGAATACCACGGTTCAGGTATCCAGCATGTGGCAATAACTACGGCTGATATCATCACAACAGTAAAAAATATGCGCGCCAATGGAGTTGAATTCCTTAGTGTTCCGGAAACTTACTACGAAGATCTTGCAAAGAAACCTGACTTTGGCCTTGAAGAAGATATCAACGAATTACGCGAGGCAGGTATTCTCTGTGATGTTGAAGGCGAAGGCTATTTGCTTCAATTATTTACAAAACCAATTAGTGACAGACCTACTTTCTTCTATGAGATAATTCAAAGAAAGCACGGAGCAAGCGGTTTTGGACAAGGCAATTTCCAGTCACTCTTCGAGGCAATCGAGCGCGACCAGGAACTGAGAGGGAATTTGTAAGAAAGAAACTAACGCATAGTGGGACACGGTGCGCGGTAACTTACTAGTATTCAATGAACAGTAATTTGAAGGTAGGATTGATTGTAGGGGCGAGATCGTCTCGCCCAAGATTCTTTATTGCACTTAGAATGAAGTCTCGATAAGCTGGAATGTCAATATCCTTCCTCCTGTCTTTCTGAGGAACGAAGTGACGAAGAATCTCGGATTACAAAGTTCCTCCCAAGTTAGATTCCAGATTACGCTGGAATGATGTAGTTGAAAAGCTGGAATGTCAATATCCTTCCTCTTGTCATTCTGAGGAACGAAGTGACGAAGAATCTCGGATTACAAAGTCCTCCCAAGTTAGATTCCAGCTTACGCTCGAATGACGTGTTGAAAAAGCTGGAATGACACGTGGGTTCGCTGGGATGAAGTAAATTTAGAGATGTCCGATGGACAAATGGGCTAAAGACTATTCAATACGCTCACTTTGAACAAAAAAATGAAGTTGTACAACATAACATAGAATTAGAATGCCACATTATTTAAAGCTGGGTGAAGTGCCAAGATACCGCCATACTACTTTCTACAAAGAGGATGGGAAGTCACTTTATCGCGAGGAACTGGTATCTACAATTGGATTCTCGGGAATTTACTCGAACAAATACCATATCCACATGCCCACCGAGGCAAGCGAAGTGGTCGAACTGGCGAAGCAGGAAGATGTTCGATGGGACGATGCGCCGCTAATGCATACTCACTTCTTCACCGATAAACTAGAAAAAGGTGGAGATTTTCTTTCGGGTCGCGTGGAGTTGATGCACAATGCTCATTGCTGGATCTATACTGCCCGCCCTACTGAAAATCCTGATTATTTCTTTCGCAATGCTTTTGCTCATGAATATATTTTTGTTCACCACGGCACAGGAATGTTCACATCCGACTACGGACAGTTTCGTTTCGAACCGGGCGATCAAATATTAGTTCCGAAAGGTATCATCTATCAAATGATCTACGATGATTTTGAGAACAACAAGCTTTTCATTGTTGAGTCGGATACGCCTTACGAATATCCTCCTCACTACACCAACGACGCCGGTCAGTTCGAAGAGCATGCTCCGATTTCCGAGCGCGATATCAAAGTGCCGGAATTCTTCGAGGCGAAAGATGAAGAAGGTGATTTTAAATTGATTCTGAAAGCAAATAAAAGATTTTTTGAATACACCCTCCCCCACCATCCTTATGATGTAGTCGGTTGGGACGGATATTTCTATCCATTTGCAGTAAATATCAAGGACTACTGCCCTAAGGTTGGTAAGATACATTTGCCGCCACCTGTACATCTTCTTTTCCAGACTCAGCATTTCGTGCTCTGCAATTTCGTACCACGTCTTTTTGATTTCCACCCACAGGCAATTCCGGCTCCATACTACCACCACAACGTAGACAGTGCGGAAGTGCTTTATTATGTGGAAGGCGATTTTATGTCTCGTTCGGGAGTTGAAGAAGGTTCTGTTACTCTGCACCCTGTTGGAATTCCACACGGACCGCAGCCTGGGAAAACTGAAGCTTCTGTAGGAGCAAAGGATACTGAGGAATATGCAGTAATGGTCGATACTTATGCACCACTCTACCCGACCAAGAAAACTGAAGCAATATTGGATAAGAATTATTATAAGAGTTGGCTGACTTAAGCTTTTTTTTAGCAGCCCTCATCCCAGTGAACTCACGCGAGGGGACACGGCACGCCGTATCCTCGTCGCGTCATTCATAGGAGTCCGAAGGACTACGAAGAATCCGCGTGGTATTGCTCCGATTATATGGACGGGATCGCCCTTCACTAGATTCTTCGCTACGCCACGCGTGGCTTTGCTCAGAATGACGAACATTAGGTTGCAATAGAAATATAAAAGTGACTGTCTCATAAGCAGACAGTCACTTTGTATTTAGAACGATTTTACTACTAAGTAGGTTGTTCCGATATATCTCTTACATTTTGCCTGAAAATTTCCTACTGATGCTCGGGTCTTAATAGATCGAAAACAGTTTTTACTGGATTGAAAGTAGAGATAGGCACTTCCACGAAAACAGTGTTCCAATATGCCATCGATCCATTCCATAGTCCTGGCAATTCGAGCACTTTCATATCCATACCAAACTGGAACTTACGCGATATGAACGAAAGATCCTCGGCAACGAACTTAGTCAAATCGAAGTTATTACCTTCATAATCCTTGCAGCCACAAACCAGATCTACTGGATTGAAGTGAGTGGACGATTCCAGAATTTCCGCCTGCTTTTTATCTTTAGTATTTATTTGTGCTTTTTCGATAATCTGCAATGTAGTTCCTTTATTAGGTAATTCCACCCAGAAAGGACCACCGCCGGGTTCACCTGAATTTTTTACCATACCACATACTCTTATCGGACGATTAAGCATATCGAAAAGGTAGTTTCTTCTTACCGCTCGGCTAAGTGATTCAAAACCATTTATTTTGGGGATCGACAGCTGAACAAATGCAAATTCTGAAATTTCGTTAATCTCGCCATAGGATACATCACCCTTAGCTAATAATTCCAGATATTCGAAAGCTTTTTTTTGTAGCTCTACCAGAAGTCCTATTAATAGCTGTTTATTCAATATTGTGTCATCGATGAAGCGATCGCGGACGACGTTATCGATATTTTTAATCACAACGATATCAGCATTCAAATCCTGAAGATTCTTTATTAAGGCACCATGGCCGCCGGGACGAAACAGCAGGTTTTCTTCGTAGATTATAGGATCGTTACTCTGGTCTACCGCAATTGTGTTAGTTTCTTCTGATTGGAACGAAAAAGTAATATCGAGATCTACATGATCCTTGTATGTATCAGCAATATCACGAACTTTATCTTCGAAGTCGTAGAGATGATCGCGAGTGATCGTAAAATGAATATGAGTCTGGTTATCAGCATCTATTGCATAGTGAAGAGCTTCGGTTATATGCTCTTCGAGCGGAGTCTTGGAGTCTCTGCCATAGCCATGAAACTCGATTAATCCTTTTGGAGTTTTCGAATAATTTAGTCCCGGCTTAAATAGGACTAACTCTATTAATTTTAAATATTCTTTTTCTTCTATTAGCTGGTTAATAGTCAGTTTTTCATTATTTGCAGCGTCGCTTAGCAGATTATAAAATGCAAAATCTTGGATGTGCTCGGCAAAAGTTAAGATAGCATCCCCGGGTTCGGTAGCAGGATTATTTTTCAGCTCGTTGTACTCAGTAATTATTTCCTTGAACATACGAGTGGCAGCACCCGAAGCAGGGACGAATTTTTGTATTCTTCCGGTATTTGCTGCAAATTCGAATAGGTCCAGGTAGTGCTGATGTCGGTCTTTGGGTATGCGGCGTATTCCATTGCCAATTCCGGCTGAGTCGATCAGGCTGACGTAGGGAACGCCTTTTCGGAATAGTTTCAATTGCTCTTCAATTTTTTCCTTGCTAATTGGAGCATCTTCTATCAATTCCAATATTTCTGCTTCGCTAATATCCATTGATTTTATATCTCAATTGTCGGTCGTATAATAAGGCAAATTACAAATAAAATATGAATTTGGATAAAAGAATGGGTAAATATTTTAAAACTATAAGCTTTACTCGTAATTGTATCCACTGTGCTCAGTTTCAAGTTCAACATCCAAAGCTAATACAATTCTGTTTACAAAGTTGAAATAAGCAACTATCATTGTAGCATCTAGTATCGCTCGGTCGTCAAAACCAACTTCTTTAAGCAATCGAGTAAGGTCTTGATCATTAGCAGCTCCGGGAGCGGAGGTCAACTTTTGGGCGTAATGACAAAGTGCAATATCTTTGTCACGGAGACCTGCAGTTTCGAAGTCAAGAATCAATCGCTGGCATTTTTCTTCGTCTTTCCAGAAATGATTAACTGCTTCGGCGTGGTGCATAACGCAGTATTTACATTGATTTTCTTTCGATACCACAACTGCGATCATTTCTCTTTGGTAGCGTTTAAGGGGAGATTTGCCAAACATTAGTGAAATATATAAATCCATATGATTTACTATAGTCTCTGGATTAAGGCTCTGAATTTTATGCACTTCGGCTAGCTTGCCCCGGTGTCTGATCAAATCGTCATAAATTTCTTTTAATCTGCCTGTAGAATCTTCATAATCGATTACTTCTATGTTGGCCATTAGATATTTCCGACAAAAATAAATACTACTACTGCTATGCAATATAGTAATTTAAATAGTATTCCTGTCAGAAATCCAATCAATGCTGCCAATCCGGAGCGAAGTGCAATTGTTACTTCTCTGCCACCAATGAGCTCACCTAACATTGCCCCGAGGAATGGACCAAGAATAAAACCCCATGGTGCAAAGAATATTATCCCAATTAATGTACCTAGTATACTGCCCCAAAAACCCCATCGCGAACCTTTGCCTAGTTTAGTTCCGATCACTGACATGAAGTTATCTAGTATTGTGATGCCTGCCGCAAGAATTCCAAGCACTACAAGTCCGCTGGTAGTATATTCGAAATCACCAGTAAAATGAATTGCAAGTAAACCTAAAAAAGCTAGTGGTGGACCGGGTATTGCAGGTAGTATGCACCCAACAAACCCGGCAATAACCAATAATAAAGCAGCAATATAAAGTAGAATATCCATAATTATTTTCCATATTTTCAATACTCAATTGATAATACGATTCTTAATTAAATAAGTTCTACTACTCGATAATTCTACTATTTTTTACGTTCTTGAAGGTTTCGTCAAGTATTGATTTTACGTTGGATGTAAGAGGTATATCGTGTCCGGAATATATTTTTTCAATATCCAGTCCGGTGAGGAATTCCAGCATTTCTACATACTTGCGTATGTAAGTGCCTCCGGGAGATTTGATAAACAGCGGAGTGTCGCCCGAGAACAGTGTCTTATCTTTCTCGCAATAAATGCAGATTGAATCATTCGAATGACCCGGTATACTTATTATCGTGCCGTCATGATCGCCTACCTTAATTTTCATAAAATCATATACGACTACATCTACACCTGGTATTTTCTTATAAGCATATACCGTTGGAGTGAACTCATCCCTTATCGCTTTTATTCCGCCGGCGTGATCGAAATGCTCATGAGTAATAATCACTTGCGAGACACGTTTTTTGCCTACTCCGGTGTTTATTTTGTTTATTTCATCAATAATATAGCCATCAGTACCAACATCGATTAATGTATTTACATCAGGAATGGTATTCCAATCTCCGCGAACCAGGTAGGACTGGCAGGTATATATCTTTGGATTCTTAACTAGAGGGGTAACTCTCATCTATTTTTTTCTGTATACGTTAGCGTCCGTTGCGATCTTCTCGAAGTGGACATAATTTTCTTCTGGCAGTGGTTGGGTTTGCTCTGTAAAGAATAGCCCCCCATCCTGAAGCACCTGATGAAACATCTTAATCACTTCCACTCTCTGTTCATATTGGAAATGCAAAAGTACATTCTTGCAAATAACCATATTATAATTAAAATCAAACGGCTGATAAGTAAGCAAATCATGCTTACGGAAATGTACCCTGTTGCGAATATTCACATCAATAAGGAAATTTCCAGTGTCTTCGACCGGCTTAAAGTATTTATCGAAGATATCCTGAGGCATTCTTGAAAGATCGCCTTTTGGGTAGATGCCTTCGGTAATCGTTCTACCGAAATTCTCAGTTTCATCGATATCAGTAGCATCGATATGAACATTACGAAATGAGTACTGATTCATTTTCTCAGCCAGTATCAGTGCAAATGTATATGGTTCAGGACCCATTGCACATCCTGCATCCCATATCTTGATTTTTTGCCTGCCGGCTACTTCCGGCAATAAAAAACTGATCGCTTTTTCAATTGTATGACTATCTCTGAAGAAAAAAGTAAATGCCATTTTAAATCCTTGTTTTGATTAATGCCTAAAGTGTCTCATACCCGTAAATACCATTGCTACGCCTGCTTTGTTAGCTGCATCAATTACTTCTTGATCGCGAACAGAACCACCAGGTTGAATTATACAAGTGGCTCCGGCTTCGACTGCTTGCTCCACTCCATCGGCAAATGGGAAGAAAGCATCAGAAGCACACACTGAGCCCGTTAGATCTATTCTCATTAATTTCGCCTTCTCAACTGCAATTCGTGCAGAGTCAACGCGCGACATCTGCCCTGCACCAATGCCCAATGTACGGTCGTTTGCAGTGTAAACTATTGCATTCGACTTGACATGCTTACAGATCTTCCAGGCAAACATCATAGCATCCATTTCTTCTTTCGATGGCTGCTTCTCTGTAACAACTTTTAGTTTGGTTTCATCCACCAGTACAGTATCGGTCATCTGGTAAAGAAAACCACCGGCAACTGACTTCATATCAAAATCAAGTGATTGTCTGAGCAGTTCAGCATTAAATTTGATCAATCGTCTGTTCTTCTTGGTTTGGAGAAGATCCAGAGCCTCTTGCTCAAAATCCGGAGCAATGATTAGCTCAGTGAAAATTCCGTGCATTGTTTCAGCTGCTTTTATATCAAGCTTTTCATTCACAACTATAATGCCGCCAAATGGAGAAACATTATCAGTAGAAAATGCTTTATTATATGCGTCAGTC
>MDTD01180107.1_pt1 | contig 11441 bp, 11 predicted proteins | sample 811221 | NCBI WGS metagenome assembly MDTD01 (sample SAMN05326646, study PRJNA326480) | marine metagenome | isolation source: seawater | place: Pacific Ocean: South West | collected 2011
GTAAAAGAATTAATTTAACATTATTTTCATTGCAAACATTTTGTAATAGTTTACGAAACGTAAAATAATGCCATTCATAGTTCGCTGGATTAGTGCTTATATCAACAATGCTATGATCAAGAGTTTTACCAAATGCAGTTGATTGCATGTTACCTTGATCTGATCCCCACCAATTGTATCTCTGCATGATTGTTTCTTTAACAACTAATATTTTTGGTTTTAATTTTGGCACCCAATAGATTGATCTTTGAGTAATAAAAGTGTTATCAGATCCACCAACTGCAATGTTATGATGTTTGATGTTAAAATGATCAGACACTTTTTTTGACCAAGTATCATCTAGACATAATCCAACACCTAATGTGTTACTACATCCATTATATAATATTTCGACATCCGTTAGTTCGTCAGACCTAAATCCATATGAATTAAATTTGTAGGTTATGTCAGTATCAATCCAACTATTCTTTTTTAGTAATTGATAACACTTTTTCTTGTTTAAATTAGCTTGATAAAGTTCCTGTGTGTCAGTGCCGTGCCAATCCAAAGACATGTTTTCATATTCATTGCCGCCGGCCCATTTTTTCCGTACATCAATCGGCTTTCCTCCAGCCCACTTATTGTTAATTTTAGGTTCATCCATTTTTTACAAAAATATAATTATGTTCGTCTGAGTTTCGTCTTTTATGTTGTTCCTTTAATTCAAATCCATTTTGTAATAAGTCATTAACGATATGCTTTTGGTTGTCGTGTATTTCAAACAAAATGCTTTTGGCATTATATAATGTTTGCTTTCCGCCTTCCCACACATTATTTTCATATCCATCGACATCAATTTTTAGATGTGTTGGTTGTGGAATATTTTGTATTCTAATGACATCGTCCATACGCATTTCGATGACTCCTTGATCAAATGCTCCGGTTGAAAAGTCGATATTGTTTCTAGCCGCACCTGCATATGGATCTGACAAATTTATACTATGCATACTATTTTTGTTACCCAAGGCCATGCAATATGAAAATACGCCTTGCATGTTGTTGACTTCTATGTTTTGATTCAAACAAAAATAATTTGCAAAGTGTGGTTCGAATGCATAAATTAAATTTCCTTTGAATCTTTCGTGATCAGCAAAATTTGCCTCAAGACCTCTGGCCCAACCTGCCACTGTATACAAACCAATGTTGGCACCTATGTCAAACAATACATCGTCGGCTTGCATTGTGCCTAACCATTTCATTGTTTCTGGTTCTTTTTCGTTAATTCTTGTGACTCGACTATGAATGTAACTAGGAAACTTTGGCAAATTAGCAAACAAACATTCACGTCCAAAGATTTTGTGTTTGTAAAAATAGTCGTTGTAGTTTATTCTTGCCTTTACCATACTTGTTTTGTTTTTGAAAGGATAATGAAAGTTAGGTCTAATATATTTTTTTGTGTGTGAATCATAGGTTAACGGCTTTCTTTTTGCATAACCTCCTAGAGGTGGTTTGACCCTTTTCACACTTTCAATTTTGGAACTGCTGATGCCGGAACAATGCCTGATGTACTTTTTGTGTAGTTGTCAGAAGCGGCCTTACTTGCTTTTGTTATCACCACTATTGCATTAAGGTTGAAATCTACAGTGTCATCAACGTCAGCCATCATTATATAATTTGTCATACCCAAACCAGTTTGTGTGGGGACTAGTGCTAGAGGCTTTCTCACAGTTATCTTCTCTTCTGTTTGTGCAATAAACCTAGCTATGATTTCTTCACCACCTATTATACGCATCACCACGACGTCTGCTTCTTTGAATTTTGTTTCTTTTAACATATTATTTTTTACTTTCTACAATGGTTACAAGATCACCTACAGTTGCTATTTTTTCTAGCTCTTCGTCTGTGATCTCAATATTGAATGCTTCTTCAGTATCTTGTACTATCTCTACACTATCTAAACTATCGCCATGTAAATCATCGATGAAATGATCAGTCAATTTTATATCATTTGCAGAAATATCAAATTTTTCTGCCAGCAATCCAAAAACTTTATTCTGGATATCGCTCATAGTTTAAATCCTTTCAAAGTATCTTTGTCGACGTCTTGTTTTACTCCACCTATTATGTAGGACTCAACTTCTGTTTCTTGTGGAGCAACTTGTAGTCCCGCTGAAGACAACCAATGCTGTGTCCATGGTAAAGGATTTGCGTTTGCTGGTCTGTCAAACAAAGGATCAAATCCTATAGCTTTTAATCTTTTATTAGCAACAAATTCAACATAGTCACCAAGTAATTTTTCATTAAGTCCTATTATGGATCCATCCTTCATTAGATGTCTTGCCCATGCTTTTTCTTCTTCTACACATAGTTCATACATGTTTCGTACTTCGTCTTTGCATTGTTCTGCTATTTTTTTCATCTCAGCTTCATCGCCGTCGTGCCAGTTTTTAATTACTTGAGTGGATAGGTTAAGGTGTGTGGCTTCATCTCTTGCAATGAATGAAATTATTTTTGCTGAGCCTTCCATAAGTTTAAGCTCACCAAATGCAAATGTACAAGCAAATGAAACATAGAATCTCAATCCTTCTAAGATGTTTACATTGACCATTGCTAGATACAATGCTTTTTTAACTTCTTTTATGTCACCTTTGCCTTTAACAAAATAATCTTCTGCTAGTTGTGAAAATTTATCATAGTTTTCAGTTACTGAAATAGCTCTCTTAATAATTTCTTCGTCATTCAAAATAGTATCAAATACTTCAGATGGATCTGCGTACACATTTTTCATTATGTGTGTATATGATCTTGAATGTAAAGATTCAAAAAAGTCCCAAGTAATAATACAACCTTCTAGTTCAGGATTAGAAACGTATGGTAAAAATGCTAATGATGGACCTCTTCCTTGCACAGAGTCTAACAGTGTTTGATATTTTAAATTAGATGTGAATATATGTTTTTGTTCAGGTCGAAATGTTTGATAGTCTGCTCTGTCTTTTTGTAAACTAACTTCTTCAGGCCTCCAAAAATAACCAAGCATGGTTTGATTTAACTTGTCGAGTGCAGGATACTTGAATATATCATATCTTTGCACATTTTGGTCTTCACCAAAAAACATTGGTTCTTTGGTAAAATCTATTTCATTTCTATTGAATACTGTTTTGCTCATGACTTGTTAATTATATGTTTTTTAAAAGAAAATGTCAATAGCTATTGCCCCCAAGATCCTTCTTTGTATGCTTTCCAACCCCAATGATCTATTTCTTTTGCCCAATGTTGTTTTGTTGTTAAAAGTATTTGATTACGTAAGGCCCTCGGAGCAATGGTAGTCCTGAATTGTTTATAACCACTTCCTGCATAATGTTGAACTATAGCACTTTCTATGTGTTGGAACCTTTCTATTGGATCAGCGACACTATCGTAGCTATGATCTATTATATCATCATATACATCTAAGCCATGTTCACGTAACACATCAATTGTTCCTTTACATGAAACTGCAATAAGATAATTTGCATGAAATATGGCATTATAACATTTCTCAGTTGCAAACTGTGTTTTATCAAAGAGATAATCAGTTTCTGTGGCAATAGAAGTTACACTGTTAGCATACAGTTCCGCCATATTAGCTTCTTGGTCAAAACTGTCTGCTCCTTGGTCCAAATGTTTAGGCGATTCGAAATTAAAATCTTTAACTTGCCAATTTGATATAATCTTGTTTACATTATAGTCCATGTTTGTTGGCAAGGCCTGTTCTCGGAAACTCCAAGACGTCTTCTTTAGCATGTTAAGTTTTTGTAAAGTGCTTATTGTGGCAACTCTGTGTGGTTTAGAATAGTTGTTTAAACAAAGAAACATATGTTTTGGTTCAGCAACATATCTTGGTATCCTTTTAGACATGCCAATATAAAACAATGGATAGAAAGGGCCATACATGTGTGGAACGTCATATTGTTCAAAGAGTGTTTCATCTTTGGTGTTATCTAAAACAACACATCTATCTAACAGCTGATGTTTTTTTAAATTTGTGTGTAAGGTTCCGAAATCAAATTCATCATGAATGTGTTCAACTGTTTTATCTATAACAACAAAATGTCCTGTTTGTCTTGCATAATCTAAATGTTCATCCAAAGTGAAAGGAGTATAATTTACTGTAAATTTTATTTTGTCATATGGAACAATAATAATTTTACTTTTTGGCCATGGCAAACCGCCAAGTGCCTGTTGCCAACTTATTAATAGATTGTGTGAAAGATCATCGTAACAACAAATGATGTTCTCTATTTGTGGATGTTCATAATAGTATTCTTGTATACTTGTATTATTAGATTGCACAGGCATCGCAGTATTCTTCATACTCTTCATCGCTTTTAAATTCTTCGCGAGGTTTGAGTTCTGGTTCAACTGTATCTACTATGCCTTGTGGTTGGACTGTTTCTTCTTCGCCTTTGAAATCATAAGTGTTTTGATAGTATGATGTTTTCCAACCAAGTTTATAAGTCGTAAGTAGATCTTTCAACATCACACTCATTGGCACTTCATTGTTTTCAAAATGTGTTGGATTATATGACCAGTTGCCTGAAATGGCTTGATCGAAAAACTTTTGCATTACGGAAACAATATTAATATAACCTTCATTGCTAGGCATGTCCCAAAGTAAAGTATAATAATTTTTTAATTGTTGATACTGTGGTACTACTTGTTTCAATGGACCTTTTTTACTTTTTTTGGTTGATAATAAAGCACGTGGTGGTTCTATGCCATTTGTTGCATTACTTACTACAGAAGAAGATTCACTTGGCATCTGTGCTGACAAGGTGGAATGTCTTAGGCCATGTGTTTTTATTTCTTGTCGTAGCCATTCCCAATCATATTGATAGTTTATATTAACAACATCATCTAAATCTTTTTTATATGTGTCTATAGGCAATACACCATCAGCATATTTTGTTTTATCAAAATAATCACACTTGCCACGTTCCTTTGCTAAAGTGTTGGATGCTTTAAGCAAATAAAATTGGAAAGCTTCTGTGAGTCTATGTGTTAAAGTTAATGCCTTTTTATCGTGATATTTCACCTTATTTTTTGCAAGATAATGGGCTAAGCCTATGTAACCCACTCCTAAACTTCTTCTAGCCTTAGTGCTTATTTCCGCGGCTTTTACAGGGTAATTTTGATAGTCTATAATTTGATCTAAAGCTCTAACACTGAGATCACATAATGAATCTAGTTCATCTATGTCCTTTAATGTACCTACATTTACAGCACTAAGAATACACAATGCTATTTCACCTTCTTCGCTATCTAGATGATTGATAGGCACAGTGGGTAACGTAATTTCTTGACATAGATTAGACATACGCACAGGATCCTTAAATGATGAATGTGTGTTTGCATGGTCGATATTCATGATATAGATTCTTCCTGTTTCTGCACGTTCTTTCAATAGATCAGAAAACAGATCCATTGCTTTAATTTTTTTCTTTGGTGTTTTCCTATCATTTTCATATTTTACATATAGTTCTTCAAATTTATCGTTGTCCATTCCAAACACATCATATAAATCTGGTACATCATGTGGTGAGAACAATGTTATCTCTTGATCACTCAATAACCTTTCATAAAACAGTTTAGATATCTGAATAGAATAATCTAATTTACGCACTCTATTGTCTTCAGTGCCTTTATTATTTTTTAAAACTAAGATGTCTTCTATTTCTTGATGCCAAATAGGAAAATGGACTGTAGCTGATCCTCCACGTATTCCATTCTGTGTGCATGATCTAACAGTTGCTTCAAAAACTTTTAAAAAAGGAATAACACCTGTGTGTGCTACTTCCCCTCCTCTTATTTTTGAATTGATACCTCTTATCCTTCCTAGGTTTAGTCCGATGCCGGCTCTCTGTGCAATATAATATCCAACTGCTGAATTAGATGAAAATATTGATGGCAAAGTGTCATCAACATCTACCAACACACAGGAGGCAAATTGTTTGATCGGTGTTCTCACTCCGCCCATAACCGGAGTAGGAATATTGATTTGAAACGTTGAAATGGCGTCATAATATTTTTTTACATAAGACATCCTTGTGTCTTTCGGATAGTTTGCAAATAGTGTTGCCGCAATCATCATATACATAAACTGCGGAGTTTCATATACTCGCCCAGTGCTACGATCTTGGACCAAGTATTTGTCTACCACTTGTCTAAGTCCTGCAAAAGTATAATCTAAATCTCTATCATGTTTAATCCATGTGTTAAGTTTTTTAAGTTCTGTTGCTGTATAATTTTTTAGTATCATATCGTCATACACGCCACGACTAACATTTGCTCTAATAATCACAGAAAAAGGCCTTGGCTGAAACTGTTCAAAAACTTCCTTGTAAATGTTCCATAGTAACAGTCTTGCCGCGGCATATTGATAGTTTGGTGTGTCTAAACTAATCAAGTCGTTTGCTGATCTTATTAATATGTCCTGTACTTCTGTAGACAACATATTATTTGTAAACTGTATTTGTGAATTCATTTCTATTTGTGAAGCAGAAACACCTGATAGTCCTTCACAGGCTTGTTCGACAACGAAATGCATTTTGTTAATGTCCAACGGCTCCTTAGACCCGTCCCTTTTTGTTATGAGTATGTCTGTGTTTTTGTTCATTTTTTTATTGGAATAATACTAGTTATTATAGAGTCAAAAGGTTCTTTAGTAAACGATAATTTTATGACAGATGTGGATAATTAGGACTAAACAAAACTGGCTACACGATATTTCATTGTAGCCGCTGATCCAGTGCTTGTAGTTGTGTACTGAAGCACTCCCGAACTTGTAACTGTGAACACAACACCAACATCAGTGTTTTCCGTAAAATCATCTGTTAAACTAATGTTTGCTGACGTGCCTGAAACTGTAATACAACCAGTTCTTCTAGCTGTTCCTCTTGCGATAATGTAATGATATTTAAAATGATTGACTCTGTGTACATCATGTTCTACTACAGTACCTGCTGAATCTGTTACGTCTGTGGCTGTCGAAGTGTTATCGTCTAACGTAACTGTAAGTTGTACAGCTGATTCATGATATAAGTTTCCTCCGAACTCAGAGGTAGTGCCTCCTCTATGGAAAAAATTTCCGTAAGCAAAGTTGTGTCCATTAGAGAAAATTAAACTAGGACCATCGGAGCTATCATCAGCATTTTTGGCAACTGATCTAAAATTGTTGCCTGCAATAACATTACCAGTTGGATTGCCGCCACTTGCATATATTCTAACTGCTTCAACATCTATCAAATCAAATCTTGATCCCATCACAGTAAAGCCTGTAGGACCTACTGTTTTATTTGCAGTGGATCCATCTGATGCTTCTCCTAAATTCAAAGCTCTATGCATTCTAAGAAACTCCGAAGCTGTTATGTTGACATCTTCTACATCATCACTTACATCAAAACCATATTGTATTCCTTCGAATGTGCAAGAGCTAAAAGATATTCTCTTACATGGATTAGCTGTGGTTGAAAACATTTTAACTGTTGCATTATTGTTTGTGACACCATCCTGATTCTGGAAAGAATCATCGCCTGATCCCAACCAATGACAATTATCAAAATGCACGTCTATGGCTTGTGTAATTTTCATGATGCTTTGATCAAACACAGTTTGAAAACACATGCCCTGCACACGTATACCGTTGGGTACTTCTGCACCGCCATTGCCTATATTTCCATCGGTTTGTCCTAATCTGTCTACTGTTTCTACAACGAATTCTAAACTGCTGTCATTACTCTTTATAAATGTAGAAGTTGGACCATCACCTAGTATTGTTGCATGTGGAAACAATTTAATAGAAGATCCAGCAACTAGATAAGTTCCGCCAGGAAAGTATAAAGTCCTTCTTTCTTTTCCACCAGTGTCTACTGTATACGTATTTTTTATTGCTCTGTTTATGGCCGCAGTATCATCAACTATTCCATCACCAACAGCACCAAAGTCTTTTACTGACACTCTATCATCTAGTTTCTGCTGTAAAGTTCTTACAATAGGAGCATTGTTATCTACTCCTGTGACAACTGGATTGTTTGTGTTTCCTTTAAGTGTGTAGGTGTTTGCAACTGATAGAATGTTATCGTCTTCAGTTAAAATTTTAGTGTTGCCTACTTCAGGTGCACCGTCTTGAACTGTTCCATTGCCTATGAAAAGTTCCTGTGTATCAACTGCAAATCCAAATTCACCAGCAGATAACTGTGGTAATTGTGCTTTTAAGCCACGTCTATGCTGTATTCTTGAAATCTGTGTAATTGCCATTTGTAGTATTTATTGACTAGAGTTTGTAGAATTTCTCTACTCGGGCGAGCCATTTGTTTAGCCAATAGTCATAATGGCTAGGTTCAAGATCAAACTGCTGATAATTTAAGTCCCTTGAACACATAAAAATGTGTCCTTCTTTAATGTTTGTTCCATATACTTCGTTGTGTGCTTCTGCGTATGCAACCAATTGTAGATAGTAATCTTCCACCCAATCTTTTTTCTTTGGCTTATTTGTTTGTTTGAAGTCCATTATGGCAGGCCTTCCGTCAAATTGACCAACTAAATCTGCAGTGCCTGAATAAAGTCCCGGAAAATATAATGCTTGTTCAATACCCCAGATTTCTTGAACATGTGTTAGAGCATTTTGTATTATTATGTTGGCCATCTTGTTTGCTTGTTGATGCACAAGATTGGAGCCAGGAATACGTTCTTCGCCAGCAAGGAATCTCTCTAAGTTACCATGCATCGCAGAACCAACACCTGATGCTTCCTTAACAATTCTATTAGCTGTTTCGTGTCCTACTCTGCTTTTCCATTCGTTGATATGTGTCATATCTTTTGTTTTGCTTAATATTGTAGTGACCGAAGGCACTCTTTCTCCAGTAGGAGTCTGATACACTCTCGAGCCTTCATGATTGATTTGTTTTAAAGTATGATATTCATACTTCTTTACAAATGGTGGTGCTGTGATATTACTTGTATTCAAAATTTTGTGTGGTTGGATTTATTTTAATCAACTTGGCGCCGTTGCGTATATGGAAGTGTGTTGCCATGGGTGTCAAAGGTGATAGTGTTACTATGCTTTGAATGTTATCACATGTCTTGACAAATTTAAGCAACTCAGATATGATCCTACGTCCTGCACCTTTCTTCAATGACCAAACAGTGTAGGCAATCGCTATGCATGATTGTTCGATTGGTACACTCATTAATTCTAATTCTTTTTCAGTTGTGGGTATTTCTTTTGTGTAGGCAACACAAATTACTCCTTCTATGTTGTCACCATTTTTAAGGCCATAAATTTTCCTACCATTAGATGTGCGGAAATTGTTATCAAGTTCGGGACGAACTGGATCGTCTTGCGGATTAATTTTATCTAGTTCTACTAATTCTGCCTTTTCAGTCCAAGACCAAAAGTCAAAATTGTACTTGCCAATTTTCATATTCAAAGTATTTTAATTATATACTATTTGGAGCGCCTAGCCAAGGCTTTTTTTGCCATTTTGGATACAGCATCTGTACTGGCAATGTTACCCATGTCACCGTCTTTTGGTTCAACTATTGTGTCGACTGTAATCTTATCACCATCAAACTTTTTAACTAGATTTTTTACAACTGGGTCGTTAGTTATGAGATCCTTAATAATATCTGTGTTAATACTCATACCTTCTTTTTCCATATAGTCTGATAAGGCATCTATTGGTATTATTGCACTTGTTTTTTGATTATCTGCTTCTTGTTTGAAATAACTTAGGATAGCCGCCAATTGTTGGGTGTAATTTTCAATCTCAATGATTAACATTATCTTTCAGCACGGCCTAATGGTTCATCGCCACCAGCGGCTGGCTCAGATGCACCAAAGTCGTCATCTTCAATATCTGCATCACCTTCAATGTCAGCATCCATGTCCATGTCTGTGTCTATATCACTGTCCGGAGCCATTGGTGCTACTGATTCGCCTTTGACAACTGCCACAGAACTTTGGGCACTTTCTCTAGCAGTTTGTAAAGCATCTTCTAAAGTTTCTAGTGCTGGATTGATCACGTTTGCATATTCTTGTGCTTTTTCTTGACCAACTTCATTTGACATTCTGTCTACCAACTCTAACACAGCAGATGATTTCAATTCAGCAATCTTTTCATACATGTCTGTGATTTGGTCAACCACGTCTTGTGATGCAAGTAATATTTCGGATGTTTCCATCTCATTTTCTAATAATGATTGTAATTGGTTTGCGTATTCGTTGGATTCATTTCTTCCAACAATTTTTTCTAAGTTTTTAAATCTAGTCACGGCTGATGCTCCTCCTTTTATAAACGTGTCTAATTTTTCAATGATTGGCATAAAGCCTTTCATCAATGCGGCAGGAACAGATTGTCCTGACTTGGCCATTTCTAAAGCACGTTTGGCAAGTGAAAAGTTTTGGTTGCCAACCATTAATCTTAAGGCCGCTTGTTCTCTTCCACCCATTGTGTAATTTGCTTCTTCTAGTTGGCCAGTTACTGCTAGGCGGACGTGTTCAACAACTTTCGCTAAATCTTTTGAAAGCTGTTCAATTTCTTTTTTCCTTTTTGGATACTTTTTTTCTAGTTCATTTTTAGACATACCTTTTTGCATGTCCAAAACTAATTTTTTAAATTCAGGAGCAACAACATCTTCAAGATCTCCTTCGTCTTCTCTTGTTACTTTACCGTCTTTGAAGTCAACTGTATGTGTGTCACCATCTCTAGTTGTGTACTGTATTGTTACACCTTTTGGACCAGCACCCATGCTGTCCATTGTGTAACCTTGATCTTGAATGTATTCTACAAAGTTTCTTGCTTCGTCATCTAAGTCTTCCATGTTGACCTTGGCTCCAACTTTGATCTGATTGGGATTGCCTTGTGTATTTTGTTTTTTGTCTTTAACACTTACATTGCCTTGTTCATCAGTGTCAACATCAACTTCTTTTGTGTCCACAGTGGTTGTAACGCCAGGCTTTTCCGGATCTTCTATTTCTATTTTGTCACCTTGAACTGCTTTGACTCTTGCTTGTTGTTCTTTAACAATAGCATCTTTAAGAAGTTTGTTTTCTAAATATTTAGGATTAGTTGAATTAGAATTGAAAGCCATTGCTGACTCAAAGGATTTAATGCTTTGTTCAACTGAATCTTTGAAAATGTTTAACGTATCGTCTTCCATTTCAGTAAGTTTGATATCTTGTCCAAATCTTTCCGCTATGAGCGACTGTAGTTTTTCAGTTGAATAATAATCTATGTTATCAAGTTTCATGCTATGTCATATTTATATGCGTTGTCATCTAATGTTACAACGTCATGGCGGCGTAATTCTGCTGAATAGTTGTGTCCAGCTGATATATTTCTTCCAAAATATCGTCAAGTTTGTCTTCTAAGTGTGGCTTGGCTTGAATCTGTGACTTTGTACGTTCGTAAGTTTGAATAGCA
>MDTD01005657.1_pt1 | contig 11439 bp, 10 predicted proteins | sample 811221 | NCBI WGS metagenome assembly MDTD01 (sample SAMN05326646, study PRJNA326480) | marine metagenome | isolation source: seawater | place: Pacific Ocean: South West | collected 2011
GACAGATGGTAAATCAAACGCAAGGTGCTCCATTAGATTTTAAAATTAAAAATGACGACGGTCTACAAAAAAATGTTGTAAGAATTGATTCTAACGAAAGGGTAGGTATTAATACTATTACACCTTCTGAAGCATTAGATGTATCAGGATCAATTCAAGCAAGTGACGGATTAATAATACAAGGAACAACCGATAGCACCAGTATTGGTACTGGAGCGGTAAAAGTCTCAGGTGGTGTTGGAATAGCCAAGAAACTTTTTGTAGGTAGCGATGTTAATATAGCAGGCACTAGTTCAACAGGATCAATTGAACCAAACACAACACAAACTTTCAACATAGGATCAGCTGACAAGCGTTGGCAAACAATTCATGCTGTACAATTTAGAGGCGATATTATTGGTAACGTAACAGGAACTGTAACAGGCGGAGCGGCAAATGCTAACAAGTTAACAACAGCTTCAACTTTCCAACTAGCAGGAGATGTAAGTTCAAATCAAATTACATTTGATGGTAGTACAGGAGGAACCACAAAAGTATTTACAACAGCTATCAGTAATAATTTTATTGCTAACAAAACACTTGCTACAACTCCAAGACAAGATGATGAAGTAATTATTAACAGAGTGTCTGGTGATGACACAGGTGTGTTTAAAATTAGTCAAAGTGCTTTAGTTAGTTCTGTACCAGTCATTCCTATTGGTACTATTGTTCCTTTCGGAGGAGTAAATCTTCCTAACGGTTGGCTTTTATGTGATGGAAGTGAACAACGTATAGCAGACTATTTAGATCTGTACAATGCTATTCAATTTACATTTAAAGACCAAAGTCAAGTATCTTCAGGATTTTTTGGTTTGCCGGATTTAAGAGGTAGATTCCCACTTGGTGCTGATAACTTAGGAGGTTCAAGTGCTAACAGAGTTACTGACGTAAACGCAGATACAGTTGGACTTGCTTCTGGTGTAGAGAGTAGAGCAATTGATGTTAAAAACTTACCAGAACACGAACATGATTTAAGATCACCTAAAGGTGCTCAGTTTTATGTTATATTAGATGATAGTGGTACACCGCAAGACGCTGATACAATTATATATGATGCTCCTACAGGAAGCCAAGCAGGACAAGCAAGAACATCTAGTGGTGGATTATTGAATAGAAGAAATATACAATACAATCAGCAAACAGGACTAGAAGAGTTTGAAACTTTTGATATTACAGAGTTAGGAACACCTTATAACGTAATGAACCCATTCTTAACTGTTAAGTATATCATTTACACAGGAGTTGGAGGCTAATGGCATATCAAATTAATAAAACAAGCGGAACTCTTTTAGTCAACTTAGCAGATGGACAAATAGATACAACATCAACTGATATTTCCTTGATAGGAAAAAATTATGCTGGATTTGGTGAAGCAATCAATGAAAACTTTTTACACATTTTAGAAAATTTTGCTAATTCAAGTGCGCCAAGCACACCATTGGCAGGACAGATATGGTGGGATACAAGTGAATCTAGATTAAAAGTTTATACAGGTACTGCTTGGACTACAGGAGGCGGACCTATTGTACAACCAAGACAACCTAGTATGGTTGCTGGTGATATGTGGATTGATAATGATGCCAATCAACTTTATTTCTTTGATGGTACGGATTTAGAATTAGCAGGACCAATTTACAATTCATTTCAAGGACGTTCAGGACCACAAGTTGAAACTGTTTTAGATAACACAGGAACAAGTAGAACTATTGTAAAATATTGGGTAGGCGGAACGCTTGTAGGACTTTGGAGTAAGATAGCTTTTATTCCGCAGAATATTGATACTATCCCTAGCTTTACAGGAAATGTTGTTAAAGGTTTTAATGTTGTTGATACTGATTTTATATATAATGGTACAGCCGCTAGAACAGAATCACTTGTTGATTCTCAGGGAGTAGTAAGAACTGCCGCACAGTTTTTGGCTAGTGATTCAGATGATTCAACTAGTGGAGCTGTATCTATTAGAAACAACAACGGTTTAACTGTTGGACTTACAGATAACAATGTTATTAAAGTAACAAATCTTGGTGTTGTCAGTGAAAACAATGTGTCAGGTGAAGATTATATCTTTAGAATGACGACTAGTTTAGGTAAGCGTGATGCTATAACTATCAAGTCAGCAGAAAACAGAGTTGGCATATATAATAGTTCTCCAGCAGAAACTTTAGATGTTGGTGGTAATGTAAAAATTTCCGGAAACTTAACAGTTGAAGGTAGCACTACAACTATTGATTCCTCTACTCTAAGAGTAGAAGATAAAAATATAGAATTAGGAATTGGGTCTGATAGTACGCTATTATCAGATTCACAAGTAGACTCAGCAGGAATAATTGTTAAATCATCAGCAGGTGACAAGGAGTGGTTATGGAAACAATCTACAAATTCTTGGACAACTGGCAAAAGCATTAATTTAACAGGTTCAGGAAAACTCAAATCCAACGGAGTTGATATTATTGACGGTACAGATGCTCCGGGTATTACATCTCTTGGTAACTTAGTATCAGCAAATATAGGAAACATAAGCTTCACTGGTGGTATAGGAATATCTACAGGAATTACAGATGGAAGTGGCAACGGACTAAATCTTACACTAGCAGGTAATTTAAATTTTGTTACACCACGCAAAATTAGTGGAGTAGCTGAACCTACAGGAACAACTGATGTTACTACAAAAAATTATGTTGATACAGCAATAGGTACAGAAAACTTGTCACTAGCACTAGATATCACTGGATTAGGTACAGGAGGTACTTTAAATACAAATATTGGTACTATATTACAAGACATTGCGCCAGCAAACACTAAAGTAGAAGGTTGTGAAGCAAGAATCCACTGTACATCTACTGTAGGAGCTCAAGCAACACTATCTGCGGCGAATTTGAACGCTAGTTTCAACAAAGATTTAGAAGTAGTACAAAAATTAGACGGTAGCGGTAATGATGACGGATCAGCATCTGTTATTGGTGACGCTACATTTAACGATGTTACAGGTAGTATTACATCTACTGTGACAAGAACATTAAAATTATTTAGAATTTCGGGCGGATCTTGGGGTTATGTTCAAGACTTAACTCCGGGCAATTTAATATAAATACATGTAACAAATGACTAGGGGTTATAGATGGCATACGTAATTAACTTAACAAACGGATCGCAATTAGCAACTGTTGAAGATGGTACTATTGATCAGAGCACATCTCTAAAACTAGTTGGTAAAAACTATGCCGGCTACGGAGAGATACAAAACGAAAACTTTGTACATTTGCTCGAAAACTTTTCTAGTGCTAATCAACCAGCAGGTCCGTTATCAGGGCAAATTTGGTTTGATAGTTCAAGTAAAAAATTAAAGTTTTATGACGGCACCAAATTTAGAACAACAGGTGGTGCGGAAGTTTCAAGCACACAACCAGTAGGATTAACTACAGGTGATTTTTGGTGGGACACAGGTAACAACCAACTTTACGCACAAAACTCAGATGGTGGCTTTGTGCTTATTGGTCCACAAAGTATTGGGGACACAGTTACAGCGATGGTCACTGCCCAAATTAGAGACAACGCTCAAAACAACAGAACAATTATTAAGGGTACAGTAGAAGATTCTGTAGTCTTTATTATTAGTCCAACAGAATTTACTATTGATGCCACAGACCCAACTAATGTTATAACAGGATTTGATGTAGTAAGACAAGGATTAACACTTAGAAATACAACATCTGGTACAGACGGAGTAACTTCAGGTGCTTTTAGATTCCACGGAACAGCTACAAACTCAGATAAATTAAACGGATTACCAGCCAGCGATTATGCTTTAGCCGGAGCGGCTACTTTTACAAGTGTTGTAAGATTTGCTGATTCTGGTTTTACTGTAGGTGATGCTAACGACCTTGCTGTGTTTATTGACACTTCAGGATCTGGTGATGAAGGTGTTATTGAAAACACCGTCGGACAAAAAATTAGGTTTAAAGTAAAATCAAGTGCTGGTGTAACTACAGAACCATTCCATGTTCAATCCGCAGGATTAATTCCTACAGCAACGACATCATTTGATTTAGGTGATACTAACTTTAAATTTAGAAATGTTCATGCTACTTCATTTATAGGTTTAGCAACAAACGCAACTAATTTACAAGTTGGATCTAATTTTAGAACTGGTGATGTAAGTGCTACTAACAATACGGTAGCTGTTAGAGATTCAAGCGGAAATCTATCTGCTAACATATTTAATGGTATATCAACTCAAGCAAGATACGCTGACTTGGCAGAAAAATATACTACAGATAAAAATTATCCTGTAGGAACTTTAATGATGATAGGCGGCGAAGTTGAAGCAACTGCTTGTGAAGGAGAAGGCGCTATCTGTATAGGAGTAATAAGTACAAGACCAGCTTACTTAATGAATTCAGAATCAGAAGGACAAGCTGTAGCCTTAGTCGGAAGAGTACCAGTCAGAATAACGGGTCCGGTAAATAAAGGGGAGCCTGTGTATGTTGCTGAAAACGGTACCGCAAGTACTAATGGAAGTGGTGACAGAGTTGGTATTGCTTTAGAAAGCAATGACAGGCACGAAGAGACATTAGTTGAATGTATTTTAAAGTTATAAAATATAAGGAAGTAAAATGGCAGTAGGTGATATAATTACCGCCGCAAGGTACAATATTATTAGAGCAAGAATAGCAGGTGTACTAGGAGTTGGCGCAGGAGATGAAGGTTACGGACAGGGTGTAACAAGTCAAGTTGTAGCAGTAGGAGCCACTGTAACAAACGCACACATGCAGTCTCTGTACACAGACATCAACAAATGTATAGTTCATCAAACAGGATCAAGTGTTGCTAGTTCTTTAGATGTGCCTGAAGTGGGCGATTTAATTGAGGATAGTAATACAACTACAAAAGAAGGTTATGTACAATTTGAAAGTGCTAGTACCACAGCACAAGCATCAAGATTAAGTGCGGCCGCAAGCCAATTAGGTTTGGAACCAGGAACATCAAGCGTAACCAATTCAAATTGGTCTAGTGATATCAATCATTTATTTACAGTAACATTCAGTGGCTATTCAGTAACAAACGGTGACGGTTCAACAACTAGTATTAGTGGTGCTGATCACATGAGAGTATTTTTTAATGCTGGCGGATCAATAAACATAAGTGGATCAATAGGATCTGGCAATACTCCTATCAATAATGACTGGAGAAATTTAATGTCATCTGTAGGTACAGTAGTATTTGGACGCTCAACTACATCAAATGGATCAGTAGGAACGTCATATGGATTTGTTAATTTACCAGGTAGTTATGTAACAATTTTCAACAAGACTGCTAGTGCCTATAGTGCTAATGATTACTTGATTGAAGCATATAAAAGCGGTGCTACATTATATTTTAGAGTTACATTCAACGAAGATAAAGGTCCTAATCCAAATTTTGATGAAGCTGTAACAGCAACAACAACAAGCACAGCACAACAAAATAGACCAAATAACACAAATAGCGTCAATGTACCGGCGCCAACTTTCAATACAACCAACAACCTATAAGATTAAATAGTTATATTATATAGGAGTATAACTATGGAAGAATCTCTTGAAAAAGCATTAGAATTTTCAAACTATTCTGTTACTCTGAACAACCAAAAAAGAATACTTACTGAAAAATATGAAGAAAATCTTTGTGTTTATTATCTTGGAGGTAAGTTTACAGCAAGTAAAGAGCTAATTAATTTTTGTCATACAATTTTAAGTAAAACAACACAAACAGTGATAGTTGACGATCACAATACCCCAATAGAGATTAAAGAACTTGCGGATTTTACTGATATCTTGTTAGAAAAATACACAGAAGCAACAAATCAATATAATGAGGAATACAAATTACTCAGCACTAAACGTAGTGTAGAAGGTTTAGTAGATGTCTAATGGAATTTTGTGTTTTGCTAATAATAACGGTTCTATTAATTATATAAAACAAGCAATTGAACTAGCTAAAAGAGCAAAAAAATATTTAGATTTGCCTGTATCTTTGGTTACATCAACTTTTAGTACACTTGATATTCAGTATCATGATGTATTTGATAAAATTATTAAGATACAAGATTCTAAAGATAATCAAAAAAGATATAATGACGGATATTCTCTTTCACAAAGTCTATATTTTAAAAATAATCAAAGGCATAATGCTTTTTATCTAAGTCCATACGATAAGACATTGGTTTTAGATACTGACTATATCATTTGTAACGATATATTTAAGAATGCATTTGTATCAGATCATAATTTTCAAATATATAGGAAGGGTGTAGATTTATGTGAATGGCGTAACTACCATGAATTTGATTATATAAATGACAAAGGTATTCCTTTTTATTGGGCAACATGCTTTTACTTTACAAAAAGTTTAGAAAATAAAATATTTTTTGATTTATTACAACATTTACGTACTAATTGGAAATATTACAGTGATGTTTATGATCTTGGCAGTAGGAATTTTAGAAATGATCATTTATTCAGTATAGGTATACATATGATGAATGGTTTTGAGGACGGAGACTGGGCTAAAGTATTGCCTGGAAAAATGTACTACACACTAGATAGAGATATTTTGTACAAAATTAAAGATGATAGACTGGTGTTCCTAATACAAAAAGAAAATTTAGTAAATGAATACATATTATCTTCCATAAAAGGTTGTAACATTCACGTAATGAATAAGTTTAGTCTAGAAAGAGCAACCAATGAATAAAGGTTACGTAATGATAGCCACAGGTGAGGAGTGTGTCAAACAGGCATATCTGTGTGCTAAAAGTATAAAACACACACAAACTATAAACAATGTATCTTTATTAACAAGTGATAACATAAGTGAACAATACAAAGATGTATTCGATAAGATAATAAACATACCTACATCAGACAGAAATAAGCAAAATTTTTATAGGACTGATATAAGATGGAAAGCGTTTCACGATACACCTTATGAAGAAACAGTGGTGCTTGATACTGACATGATATTTTTAGATGACATAAGTCACTGGTGGTCATATTTAAGTAATTATGATTTGTGTTTTACAAAAAATGTAAGGACATATAAAAATACAAATGTAACTAATAATTTTTATAGAAAAACGTTTACGCAAAATAACATACCCAATATATATTGTGCGTTTCACTATTTCAAACAAAATGACACAGCACTAAATTATTATTTGAAATTGGAAAAAGTTTGTAGAAATTACAAAGAATATTATAAAATTTACACGCCAAAATTTACACCAACTGTAAGCAGTATGGATTTGAATCATGCTATAACAATTTTAGACGAACAAATAAAAAATTATGTGTTTGAACCTGCTAGTTTTGTACATATGAAATCTCATGTTCAAAATTGGCAAAGACCTCAAGAAGATTGGACAGAATGTATACCCTTTTATTTTAGTAAAGATAAGAAATTAAAAATAGGCAACTATTTACAGCATGGAATTATACATTATACTAAAAATAATTTTTGTGAAAGGATATTGAATGAATATTAGGACCAAACAATATGTATCTTTCGATAAAAACACAGGTGAAATTTTTGGTATAGGACCAAGCATTAACGAGTCATACGATTATATTGAAATTACAGACGAGCAAGTTAAGCCTTTTCAAACACTTAAAGAAAATTTTATTAATTGGTCAGTCAAGTACAACAAAAGATCTAAAAAGTTTGAGCTTAAGAAAAATACACAGGAAGAAGAACAAAAATTTTTAATAAATGAACTGACACAGCCTGTTGATAATTATCATGATTTAGAATTTGTAGTAGATAAAAATAAAAAGATCTGCTATGTTAACAATTTAGATCTACAACATGATATAACACAATTAACTTTTTATATTACAGAAAAAGGTGATCCTCACATCCTATTAAATACATTTGATTTTCAAATAGATAAAAAAACAGAATATGATTTTGACTATGATTCTTATAGTGTGTACACAAAAAATTTATTTGCTGATTGTGTCGTAAAGGAAAAACAATGAAGATTAAGATAGCCGAACTAGATATTATTTTTCTAAGTTATGATGAACCTAATGCTGACAAAAATTTTGCTGATCTTAAAACAAAAGTTCCTTGGGCAAAACGTGTACACGGTATTAAAGGTTCAGATGCGGCACACAAAGAATGTGCTAGAATAAGTGAAACTGATAGATTTGTTACCGTCGATGGTGATAACACAATTAAACAAGAATTTATTGATCAAGTGCTAGATTTTGATGCCCACACTAATTTACAAAATAGTGTAATTAGTTGGTGTGGACAAAATGTTATTAATGGATTAATGTATGGTAATGGTGGGTTGAAATGTTGGCCAAAAGAATATGTGCTTAATATGAAGACACACGAAAATGCTGATCCGGATAATGTTCAAGCAAAAGTAGATTTTTGCTGGGACGCTCAGTATATTCAACAAAATAGTTGCTACAGTCTAACACATAACAATGTCACACCTAAACAGGCATGGCGGGCTGGTTTTAGAGAAGGCGTAAAATTATCCTTAGACCGTGGAGCAAAAATACCACACTCGGAGTTTTTAAAAGGACACCCTAAGAATCTAAATATGCTTTATATTTGGACTATGATTGGTTCTGATGTTGAAAATGGTAACTGGGCAATATACGGAGCAAGAGAAGGTTTAGAAATGACCATGCTTACAGACTGGAATTATGTGGATGTAAGAGACTTTGAGGAATTAGATAATATATGGGCAAACAGAGATGACTTGCCTGAAGATATTTTACATAACGAAATATGGAACATAGGCACAAATTTAATCAATCAACTTGATCTTCCTATAGCAACTTTGCCATTGAATGAAGAGCAAAGTGCTTTTTTTAAAACTGTGAATCAAAACTTTGGAAGAAAAATCAACAATTCGGTTATAGATAATGAGCGTAGTTGATCCAGTTGAGGTAAAAGAAAAATTAGATGCTGTTGGTTGCGGCTTTTGCCTTGCGAAATGGACACAGGTTACAATGCACTTAGGTACTGGTATAAATCATAGCTGTCATCATGTCAAGGCACATCCTATTGATTTAAATGACCTAGCAAATAATCCTAATGTATTACACAACACAGGATTTAAGAAAAACATTAGAAAGCAAATGCTTAATAATGAACGTCCTACTGAATGTAATTATTGTTGGAGAATAGAAGACAACACCGGAATGACAAGTGATAGGATTTGGAAAAGTAGAGATCCATTCAGTTGGCCGCACTATGAAACAATAAAAAATCTAAACGGAAATGAAGATTTTTATCCAACGTATGTGGAAGTAAGTTTTTCTAATGTATGTAACTTTATGTGCGGATATTGTGGTCCAGCGTTTAGTAGTAAATGGAATGATGAAATAAAAAGACATGGACCGTATTTGTTTGAAGGTTCTAATTGGAGATATAATAAACCTGATGAATATCAAAAACAGATTCCTGAAAGGGAACACAATCCTTACATTGAGGCATTTTGGAAATGGTTTCCGGAAGCAGTCAAGCACATGCATACTTTTCGAATAACAGGTGGCGAGCCATTAATGTCTAAACATACAAACAAAGTAATAGATCACTTGTTAAATAATCCTCAGCCTAATTTAGAATTTTCTATTAATTCAAATGCTTGTCCTCCAGGCAATCTTTGGAAACAGTTTGTTGATAAAATTAAAATGCTAGAAAATAAAAAATGTATCAAACAATTTATTCTTTTTGTAAGTGCTGAAGGTGTAGGCGCCCAACAAGAATATAATAGATTTGGTATGGATTGGGATATGTTCACTCGTAATGTTGAATATTATTTAGATAATACAAAAGGTGTTTGTAGTTTTATGAGTGCTTTTAATATTTTAAGTATTCCTAGTTTCTATAATTTTTTACAATATGTTGCTAATTTAAAAAACAAATATTATAGAAAAGAATTTCAAAGAACATTAGTAGATATACCTTATGTTAAAAGTCCTCAATTTTTAGATGCTAAAATTAGCACATATGATTTGGTTAAAGAATATCTATATCCTTGTGTTCCATTTATGAAAGAGAATAATTTTTCTCAAAGGGAAATCCAAAAGATGGAAAGAATAGTAAAAGATTTAGATGTAAGAAATAGTAGTCCTACAGAGTTTCATAAAGAAGCAGTTCAAGGTAGACGTATGTTTTATGAATGGATACAACAATATGATGAAAGGCGCGGAACAAACTTTGTAAAAACCTTTCCCGAAATGAATAAATTTTTAAAGGATTGCCGAGAATGTATGATATAATTTTTATTAGCTATAATGAACCTAATGCTGAAAAAAATTACAAAGACTTGTATGACAGGTTCAATACTGTGGGTGTTTTAGGTGATAGGGTAAAGCGGGTCGACGGAGTAAAAGGTATTCATCAAGCTCACATAAATGCCGCACGTAAAGCAAATACAAGATACTTTTATGTTGTTGACGGAGATGCTGTAATTACAGCAGAGTTTAATTTTAATCATTATGTCACATCACACAATGATGACATTGTACATGTTTATAAAAGTATTAATCCTGTTAATGATCTAACATATGGTTATGGCGGAGTGAAGTTATTACCAAGGAAGTTGACTGAAAACATGAATACAGATAGTTATGATATGACAACTAGTATCTCAGATAATTTTTTTGTATTTGATGAAATAAGCAATATCACAGATTTCAACACTGATCCTTTTAGCACATGGAAAAGTGCTTTTAGGGAATGTGCTAAATTAAGTAGCAAAGTAATTGATAGACAACAAGAAGGAGAAACAAATGAAAGACTTAAAATATGGACCACTAAAGCTAATGGAAGATTTTGTGAGTATGCGATTAGAGGTGCTAATGCTGGTATGGAGTTTGGCTTTTCTCGGAGGACTGATCTTCGGCTGATAAACGACTTTGATTGGTTAAAGGAAAAATTTAATGATTAATATTGTTGTTACAAGTAAACCTGTAGATGGATTATTTTACTATAGTTATGAATATTGCTCCTACCTTAACAGCAAAGGAATCAAGGCAAGGGTAATTGTAATTACTCACAGGAAATTTACTCAACAAGATTACCTGGATGTATTAAAATACAAATACATACATCAACACAATGTATTGTTTAATTCATTAGATGGTTGGGTAGGTGACGCCACGTTAATAATGGGTAGGAGTATGATGACTTTAAGTTACCAAGACTTTGACAACTACAGCATTCAGCAACAAATGATTCTAAGAACATTGTTCAGTGGTAATGTCATAAGTGTGTATTCCGAAAATCATCCTGCTCAATATCCCTTGGCTGTTAAATTTTACAATCCAGAAAAAATAGTTGATTTATGTGATAAAGAAGTATATCCAGAAGGCGTAGGAATACACTTTGAAAAAA
>MDTD01047547.1_pt1 | contig 11439 bp, 7 predicted proteins | sample 811221 | NCBI WGS metagenome assembly MDTD01 (sample SAMN05326646, study PRJNA326480) | marine metagenome | isolation source: seawater | place: Pacific Ocean: South West | collected 2011
ATATCTATAGGTGGTGCATTTGTCAGAATTGGTAATTTTTTTAATTCTGAAATACTAGGTAAATACACTAATTCAAACTGGGGAGTGATTTTTGAAAACAGAGGTGAAACTTTACCAAGACATCCTGCTCAATTATACGAATCATTCTGTTACATAATTCTTTTTTTGATTCTATATAGACTATATCAATCTCCAAATATCAGAAATAAACAAGGGACCTTATCAGGTTATTTTTTAATTGGGCTTTGCTCTATAAGGTTTATGGTAGAGTTTGTTAAAGAGAGTCAAGGTGGGATTGAAAGTTTTCTTCCAGGATTATCAACTGGTCAGTGGTTGAGCATACCTTTTATAATTCTTGGTTTATACTTACTATTTAATAAGAAAGGCAATATTAAATCTGTGAACTAGATTTTCTGTTTTTATAAGAGTCAAACATTATAGGTGTTGCTATAAATACAGATGAATATGTACCAACCATTACACCAATAATTAATGCAAACATAAATCCTCTGATTGATTCACCTCCAAAAATGAAAATTGCTGTAAGAACAATTAAAGTAGTTAAAGAAGTATTTAAAGTTCTACTTAATGTACTATTAAGAGCTTTGTTCACTGTCGTTTCACTATCCCAAGATGAATGTATTCTAAAAAACTCACGAATTCTATCAAATACAACAACTGTATCATTTAGTGAATAACCAATAACAGTCAGAAGTGCAGCAATAAATGCTTGATTAATTTCCATATTGAAAGGCATAATTTTGTAAGTCAACGAAAAAATTCCTAAAACTATTAGAACATCATGAAAAACAGCCGAAACAGCACCAAGAGAAAATTGCCATTTTTGAAATCTTAGCAGAATATAAAAGAATACAATAACAAGAGAACCAAAAATTGCCCAAACCGAGTTTTGCTTAATATCATCAGCAATAGTAGGACCAACTTTTATACTCGACATTATACCTATGTCTTCACCTGAAGAGAACTCGTCAAATGTTAATGGTTCGCTATATACTTTATTCAAATTTTCAAAAAGCATATTTTTAATTTCGTTATCAACTTCAAGACCCTCTTGATCTACTTTATACTTTGTGGTAATTTTTAATTGATTTGCAGAACCAAAAGTTTTAACCTCAGCACTTCCGAATGAGTTACTTAAACTTGATTCTATGTCTGCAGATTTAACTTCTTTATCAAATCTTACTATGTATGACCTTCCACCTAAAAAATCTACTCCCTGATTTAATCCTTGGAATACCAAAGAGCTCAAGCTTATTAGTATAAGGATTGTTGAAATAATGTATGTAGCTTTTCTTTTCCCTAGAAATTTGATCTTAAGATTACTAAAAAGATCTTTTGTAGTTTTTGTTGAGAATGAAAGTTTTCCTGTTTTAAAAACTCTGTTATCTATCAGTAATCGAGTTATAAAGATTGCAGTAAATAATGATGTAGCGATCCCGATAAGTAAAGTTGTTGCAAAACCTTTAATTGGTCCTGTTCCAAAAATATATAAAACTAATGCTGTTAGACCAGTTGTGATGTTAGCATCTAAAATTGATGACAATGCATTGTTAAATCCATCATTGATGGACTGTTTTAATCCTTTTTCTTTCTTGAGTTCTTCTCTTACTCTTTCAAAAATTAGAACATTAGCATCAACAGAAATACCAATTGTAAGAACGATACCGGCAATTCCAGGAAGAGTTAGTACAGCACCAAGACCTGCAAGTACTCCAAAAATTAAAACAATGTTGAGTATTAGTGCTATATCTGCAAATATACCTGAAGGACCATAATAAAATACCATCCAAATTAGAACGAACGTAAGTGCTATTAGGAATGAGTATATCCCACTATCAATTGCCTCTTGACCAAGAGATGGCCCAACCACTTCAGACTGAATGATTGATGCAGATGCAGGAAGTTTACCCGCTCTAAGAACATTTGCAAGATCAATTGCTTCATTTAAGTTAAAGTCTCCAGTAATTTCTGACCTACCTCCACTTATGGCGCCTCTTGTTACACCGGGAGCAGAATAAACAATATCATCTAATACTATTGCAATATTAGAGTTTTGTTTATATGCAACATCTGTTAGGTTTTCCCAGATTCTAGCTCCTTGAGCATTCATTTGCATAGAAACAGCCGGGTTTCCAAGAGCATCATAACTTTGAGCTGCATCAACAACTACACCACCACTCAACGGAGGCATATCATCTCTATTAGATTTAATCGCATAGAGATCAGTGAGCCCATCTTGATCTATTTTACCCCAAACAAATTTTGCATATCTATAATCTCTTGGTAAAAGTTTTCTAACCTCAGGCATTGAAAGATATGAATTGACTAGATCTTGATCTCTAGGTAAAAATCTTGCTATTACAGGTCCTCCTTGGAAACTGTAAGTTCTCACTAAACTTAAAAGAGGATTTGAAGTACTTTGAATAGTGTCTGATGATTGTTCTACTTCTGACAAAAGATCATCTATATCGGATTCATCAGACTTAGTGTCTTGATTAGCCAGCTCAAGTGATGATAGATATTCATTAGCAGATATTAGAAAGCTAACAAGTTCTTCATTTTTATGTGTTTCCCAAAATTCAAGTTGAGCAGTACTTTGAAGTAAATTCTGTATTCTATCAATATCTTTAGCTCCAGGGAGTTCAATCAGTATTCTTCCAGATGAACCTAATCTTTGAATGTTTGGTTGAGTAACACCAAATTTATCTATACGTTTTCTTAATACTTCAAAAGCTGATACAATTGACTCATCAATCTTAGACCTCAAAATTGTCTTCATATCATCCTCCGATGTCTCAAAAGAGACTTCAGAACTTAATGTTCTATTACCAAAGATTTCGGGAGATGTAAGTCTAGTTTCATCGGAATTTGAATCAAATGCCTCAAAAAACGATTCAAGATAAGTTTGGTCAGACTGCTTTTGTAGATTATCAGCATCTACTAGTGCCTGAAGAAATTTTTCATTAACAGAATTTTCTGCAAGTCCTTTAAGTAAATCTTTTATTGAGATTTGCAGGATTACATTTATACCGCCCTTCAAATCGAGTCCTTGATTTAACTCTTTTTGTTTCGCATCATTGTATGATGAATAAATTAAAACCGGAAGGTCGCCAATTGAATCGAGAAATCTTACTTCTTCTCTAGCTCTTTTTTCTGCAAAGGAAATTTCATCTTCAGATATTTTTTCAATAGCTACATTTCTTGCTTTACTTTCAAGAGTATTTGATATAAAAGTAAATGAAAGTTGATATATACTAACTATACCAAATAAAATCGCAAAAGTTTTAATTAATGAGTTTCCTTGCATGATAAATTTTTAATGCCTGCAAATATAACATTAGAATGTTAATCAAACAACTTTATCTAAATTAAACCAACCAGAGAAGAATTAGTTTCCTTAACAGCATTAGTACTATTTCTAAACATTTCTAATTCTTTACTACTAAGCTCATATTCAATCACTTTCTCAAATCCATCTTTACCAATTAACACAGGGACTCCAATGCACAAGTCTTCAGCTCCATATTCTCCATCAAGGAGAACAGAGCAGGGTAGTATCTCTTTAGTGTCATTTACAATGGCATTCACAAGGTATGAAACAGAAGCTCCAGGAGCATACCACGCAGATGTTCCTAAAAGTTTAGTCAATGTAGCACCACCCACCATGGTACTTGAGGCAATTTCTTTTACTTCATTTTCTGATAAAATTTCAGTCAAAAGTTTATTTTTACATTTTGCCAGTGAAGTTAATGGTATCATAGTGGTATCTCCGTGCCCACCTATTACCATAGCTTCAACTTCATGTTGAGGACAACCTGTTATTTTTGAAATATAAGTTTTAAATCTAGAGCTATCTAGGATACCACCCATTCCTATAACCCTTTTTTTGGGAATGTCAAATGATTTATTAACTAAGTATGTCATAGTATCCATAGGATTGGATACCACAATTATTATTGCTTCAGGAGAGTAGTTTAGTAGGTTTTCTGAAACAGATTTTACTATTCCTGCATTAATTCCAATTAATTCCTCTCGAGTCATACCCGGCTTTCTTGGAATACCAGACGTAATTACCACAACATCACTACTTGAAGTACTTTTATAATCATTAGTAACTCCTGTAACTTTTGATTTAAAACCTAGCGTTGAGGTTGTTTGTGTTAAATCAAGTGCTTTACCTTCAGCAAAACCATCTTTGATGTCTAGAAGAACTATTTCGTCTACAATTTCTTTTAATAAAATATATTCTGCACAGGATGCACCAACATTACCTGCACCAACAATAGTAACTTTCATATTTAAACATCTATTTTAGCATATATAGCGTTATCCTCAATAAATTTTCTTCTTGGAGGAACTTCATCACCCATTAGTGTTGCAAACCATTCCTGAGCTTCTTTTGCATTGTCATTATTGAGTGTTATTTGTCTCAAGGTTCTTGATTCTGGATTCATTGTAGTGTCCCATAATTGATCAGCATTCATTTCACCAAGCCCCTTATATCTTTGAATTGAAACCCCTGAACCTAAATCTTTTGCAATATTATCTCTTTCCTCGTCATTCCAGGCGTATACTTTTTTACTACCTTTTTTAACAAGATATAGTGGAGGAGTTGCTATGTAAATATTTCCTCTTTCAACTAATTCTCTCATATAGTTGAAAAAGAATGTTAATATTAAAGTTGAAATATGACTTCCATCAACATCAGCATCACACATAACAATTATTTTATGATATCTTAATTTTTCTAAATTTAGAGCTTTGCTATCCTCTTCTGTCCCAACAGAAAGTCCAAGTGCAGTATAAATATTTCTTATTTCCTCATTTTCAAAAACCCTATGCTGTTGTGCTTTCTCTACATTTAATATTTTACCCCTTAATGGAAGTATTGCCTGAAAAACTCTATCTCTTCCTTGTTTAGCTGTTCCTCCTGCAGAATCCCCCTCAACTAAAAAGACTTCACACTTTGAAGGATCAGTCTCAGAACAGTCTGATAATTTCCCTGGAAGCCCACCACCTGACATAACAGTTTTTCGCTGAATCATTTCTCTTGCTTTACTTGCAGCAGTCCTAGCTTGAGCAGCCAATATTATTTTTTGAACAATAATTTTAGAGTCATCTGGATTCTCTTCAAGGTAGTCTTCAAGCATTTGAGAGACAGACTGTGATACAGCTGAACTAACTTCTCTATTCCCAAGCTTGGTCTTTGTTTGGCCTTCAAATTGCGGCTCTGCAACCTTGACTGAAATTACAGCAGTTAAACCTTCTCTAAAGTCATCACTTGATATATCAAATTTGAGTTTATCAGTTAAACCTGATGAATCAGCATATTTTTTTAATGTATTAGTTAAACCTCTTCTAAATCCTGTCAAGTGAGTACCTCCCTCATGAGTATCAATATTATTGACATATGAATGAAGATTTTCTGAAAATGAAGAGTTATAAACCATAGCGACTTCAACAGGGATACCATTCTTTTCACCTTCCATTTTAATTATACTACTTATAATAGGAACTCTTCCTTTGTCTAAATATTGAATAAATTCACTTAAACCCTCTTTTGAGTGGAAAGTTTCAGAAACAGGATTACCATCCTTATCTTTACTTCTATTATCTGTAATCGATATAGTTAGCCCTTTATTCAAAAATGATAATTCTCTCATTCTATTAGATAGAATTTCATAGTCAAATTCTGTTACTTCTTTAAAAATCTCTTTATCTGGAGTAAAAGTCACAAGAGTACCTGTTTTATCTGACTTTCCTACTTCTTTAACAGGTGCGCTAGGCTTTCCTTTGCTATAAGACTGCTCGTATTCCTTTCCATCTCTAAAAACTTTAGCTACAAGTAGCTGAGATAATGCATTTACACAGGATACACCAACACCATGGAGTCCACCTGAAACCTTATATGAGTCTTTATCAAATTTACCTCCAGCACCAATCTTAGTCATAACTACCTCAAGTGCAGATACGCCTTCCTTTTTATGAATACCAACAGGTATTCCACGACCATTATCTTCAACAGTTAAGCTTGAGTCTTTGTTGATTTCAATTGATATTGCTGAACAATAACCAGCCATTGCTTCATCAATTGAATTATCAACAACTTCATAAACTAAATGATGAAGACCTCGAGAGCCAACATCACCTATATACATTGAGGGTCTTTTCCTTACATGTTCCATACCCTCAAGGGCCTGAATACTATCTGCAGAATACTGATTTTTTTTATTGTTTGTAGACATTTTTTAGCTTGTAAAATATACCTGTAAATATACTAAAAAATGAGGGGGTAAAAAAGCTGAAAGAGCCAGTATTTATGGTAAACTTATCAACATTTTATTCATACGATTCATTATGAATATTTGATATAGAACGTCCACTAGGATCATTCATATTTTTAAAGGCTTCATCCCATTCAAGTGCCTGAGGAGTACTACATGCTACAGAAGGAACTGAAGGGACAGATTTTGCAGCAGCATCACTTGGAAAATGATCTTTGAAAATTGATCTATAATATAATTCTTCCTTGTTTTGAGGAGGATTTACAGGGAATATTTTAGAAGCATTTTTAAAATCAGAATCAGAAACTTCCTTTGAGACAAGTTCTTTTAAACTATCAATCCAAGAATATCCAACTCCATCAGAAAATTGTTCTTTTTGTCTCCAAAGAACACTTTTAGGAAGATAGTCTTTAAAAGCTTCTCTTAAAACCCATTTTTCAATCCTGCCATTTTTTATCATTTTATCTTCTGGATTTATCTCCATAGCAACATCAATAAATTCTTTATCTAGGAAGGGTACCCTACCCTCAATTCCCCAAGCAGCAAGAGACTTATTAGCCCTTAAACAATCATATTGATGAAGCTTATCTAACTTTCTAACAGTTTCTTCGTGAAATTCTTTTGAATTCGGGGCTTTGTGAAAATAAAGATAGCCACCAAATAATTCATCAGCTCCTTCACCTGAAAGGACCATTTTTATACCTAGTGATTTAATAGCTCTAGCCATTAAATACATAGGAGTTGATGCTCTGACAGTAGTGACATCATAAGTTTCAAGGTGGTATATTACATCTCTAATAGCATCAATTCCTTCTTGAACGGTAAAGTTTATTTCATGGTGAACAGTACCTATATGGTCAGCAACAATTTTTGCAGCTTTTAGATCAGGCGCACCCTCTAGTCCTACAGAAAAAGAATGAAGTTGCGGCCACCAGGCATCTTGTTGATCGTTTGACTCAATTCTTTTAGATGCAAATTTTTTAGCAAGTGCCGAAGTTATAGAAGAATCTAATCCACCAGACAATAAAACTCCATATGGAACATCACTCATCAGTTGTCTCTTAACAGCTGCTGATAAAGAATCATGTATTGACTTAATTTTTGTTTCCGAGTCCTTAACACTATCAAATGAAGTCCAATTAGGAACATACCATTTAGTTAATTTACCATCACTACTGTCAAGATAATGCCCAGGCGGGAATAATTCGATCTTATTACATACACCTTCTAATGACTTAAGCTCAGACGAGACATAAAAGATGTTTTGTTTATCCCAACCAATATACAGAGGGATAATACCCATATGATCTCTTGCAATTAAATATTTATCATTAGATGAGTCATACAATGCAAAAGCAAAAATTCCATTTAGATCATTTAAGAAATCGACTCCTTTTTTTTGGTACAATGCTAAAATTACTTCACAATCAGATTCTGTTTTAAAATTATAGTCAGGAGTATGTCTTTCTTTAAGATCTATATGGTTATATATTTCTCCATTTACAGCTATTACTTTAAGGCCATCATCAGAAATTATTGGTTGTTTTCCGGATGTAGGGTCTACTATAGCAAGCCTTTCATGAGCTAAAATAGCCTTATCATTTGAATAAATTCCGCTCCAATCAGGACCACGATGTCTTACTTTCTGAGCCATTTTTAAGACATTTGACCTAATTAATTCTTTATCACCATTAATATCAAAGGCGCAAACTATTCCACACATATTTCAATTAAATCTTCTATTAAACACAAGCTCACCATTAATGAATGTTGCAACAATTTTAGTGCGAGGAATTCTACTCTCCTGAATAGTAAGAAGATCATTATCTAGAATTATAAAGTCTGCAAACTTACCTACTTCAATGCTACCTTTTTCACTTTCTTCAAAATTTGCATACGCACCATGTCTTGTCATACCAATAAGAGCCTCAAGTCTAGTAAGTGCATTTTCAGTTTGAAACCCATCCTCTGGATATTCATTAATATCTTTTCTAACAACAGCTGAATAAAATGTCATTATTGGGCTAACATCTTCAACTGGAAAATCTGTTCCCAAAGCAATTACATTTGATTTATTTAATAGGGATTTATATGCATATGCGTTTTTAGCCCTGTATTTACCTATTCTATCGTAAAGCCAGTACATATCACTTGTAGCGTGCGTTGGCTGTACGGATGGTATTATTTTATAATTAAATAGGTCAATATCATCTTTAGATATCACCTGCGCATGTTCAATTCTCCATCTAGGATCTCTAAAATCAAATAGTGCATCTCTATATGCATTAAGCACAATTCTATTTGCTCTATCACCTATTGCATGTGTATTCATCTGAAATTTGGTTCCAGCTAGTTTAAAAGCTAAGCTAGATATAGAGTCTATAGGTGTGACAATAATACCTTTGTGCCCTTTTCTATCGCTATAATCATCAATTAGGAGAGCACCCCTAGAACCCAAGGCTCCGTCTACATATACCTTGACAGATCTTACATTTAATCTATCAGTCTTGTATGGGCCTGATTTTAAGAAATAATCTAAAGAGTCAGGATCATTTTGGATCATTGCATATATTCTAATTTTCAGTACTCCATCTTTCTGAAGCTCGTCAATCAAATCAATTTGATATTTTGTTAAACCAGCATCAGAGATTGTTGTTAAACCATTTTTAAATGCTATTTCTTCTGCATTTAATAAAGCCTTGATCGTTTCATCTTTAGTTGGGTCAGGAATGATTCTGTCAACTAAGTTCATTGAATTATCGATTAATACACCTGTTAGTTTACCTCTATCATTAATAATCTCACCGCCATCAACTCTAGTTGAATTATCAATTCCAGCGAGATTTAAAACAAAATCATTAACTAAATACGCATGACCGTCAATTCTTCTCAATATGACTGGTTTATCAGGAAAAGTTTTATTTAAAAGATCATTTGAAGGAAGTGCCTTATTGTTCCAGTCGTTTTGATCCCATCCTCTACCAATAATAAAACTTGGATTATTTTTGTTATTAAATTCCTTTAGTCTATCAATAATTTCATCTAAACTTTTTGTGTTTTTCAAATCAACTTGATTTGTATAATAACCAAGATCATAAAAATGTGCATGAGAGTCAATAAAACCAGGATATATTGGTAATTCTTGAGCATTTATAACATTTGAAGAAGAGTAATTTGAAAATATCTCATCACCACCAACATATACAAACTTCCCATCTTTTACTGCAAGTGATGAATAGGAATTATAGGACTCATCCGCTGAAAAGATAGATGCATTATGAACTATTAAATCTACACGATTTGAACAAGAACAGAGTACAACAAAAAAAAGAATAAAGACTTTTTTACTCATAAAAAATAATTTACAAATTAAGTCAAATGAAGTTTATATAACAAAAAAAAACTTAATAATAATTAATAAAAAATTTAATTAATTGCTACATTCATGGACAATATGTCAATAGTCAAAATTTTAAGAACTAACCTACAAATAGGTAAAAAAAATATTTTAAATGATATAAATTTTCAATTAGAAGAAGGTGAATTAATTTTTTTAATTGGTAAAACTGGAAGCGGAAAAACAACATTCATTAATTCAATTTTTGGAAACCTAGAAATTTTGGAAGCAAAAAAGTTTGAAGTATTAGGCTTTGATTTAACAAAAATTAGTGATAAGGATATTCCATTCCTTAGGAGAAAAATTGGGTTTGTATTTCAAGATTTTAAGTTGTTAAAAGACCGTTCAATCTTTAGTAATTTGGAATTTGTTTTAAAAGCTACTGGCCATAACGACGAATCTAAAATCAAAAACAGGATTAATGAAGTTCTTGATCTAGTAGGAATAACTAAATCATTAGATAAATTTCCAGGAGAATTATCTGGAGGTGAGCAACAAAGAGTAGCAATATCTAGATCGTTACTAAATAATCCAAAATTAATAATTGCTGACGAGCCTACTGGGAATTTAGACCCTGAGACTAGCCAAGAAATTATTGATTTATTTGAAAGACTAAATAATATGGGTACATCAATTATTGTAGCTACACATGATTACAGTCTAATTCAAAAGCTTAAAGGAAAAATATTTAAGTGTGAAGATGGAAAAATATTTGAAATAGAAAGGAAATAATTATTAATATTGAAAGATGATTATAGATAAGATTGATAAGGATAAGTTTTTAATAATTTCAGGGCCCTGTGTTATTGAAGGAGAGAGTATAGCATTTAAAATAGCTGAAAAGTTGGTTTCTATATGTTCAAAGCTTTCGTTGCCATTTGTATTTAAAGGTAGTTACAGGAAAGCAAATAGAACACGTTTGGATAGTTTTACTGGAATTGGTGATACTAAAGCATTAAAAATACTTAGAGACATTGGTTCAAAATTTAAAGTTCCTGTGATAACAGATATTCATAGTGCTGTTGAAGCAAAGGTAGCTGCTGATTATGTGGATATAATTCAAATACCTGCTTTTCTTGCTAGACAAACTGATATTCTTGTTAGTGCCGCAAATACAGGTAGAATAATTAATATAAAAAAAGGCCAATTTATGAGTCCTGATAGCATGAAATTTGCAGTTGATAAAGTTGTAAAGTCTGGGAATGATAAGGTAATGATTACTGAGAGAGGAACACAATTTGGGTATAACGATTTAGTAGTTGATTTTAGAGGTATTAGTGAATTAAAAAAAATTGCTCCAACAATACTAGATATTACTCATTCAGTTCAGAAACCTAATCAAATATCTGGAGTTACTGGTGGAAACCCGCAATACATTGAGTCTCTTGCTAGAGCAGGAATTGTAAATGGTGTTGACGGAATATTTTTAGAGACACATACTGACACCTCTACAGCAAAAAGTGATGGTGCAAATATGTTGGATATTAACAAAGTAGAAGATCTTCTTGTTAATCTTTTATCATTAAGAGAAGCCTCATCTAAATTATAGCCTTATTTATTATATCTTTGCAAATCTATGTACTTTGAAATATTGGGGTCGACTGGTTTTGACAGCAAGATTAATTTGATTACTCGCAGGTCGAGTGTTGAAAAAAATCTCGTAAATCTATTTTTCAACTTTTAAATGGCGAAAATAACTACGCTCTAGCTGCATAATTGACTGAATTATAGTAGGTC
>MDTD01148472.1_pt1 | contig 11439 bp, 13 predicted proteins | sample 811221 | NCBI WGS metagenome assembly MDTD01 (sample SAMN05326646, study PRJNA326480) | marine metagenome | isolation source: seawater | place: Pacific Ocean: South West | collected 2011
AAAGACATTCACCCAAACTACCACACTATTAAGGTTGAGATGACTGATGGTACTCAATTTGAAACTAAATCAACTTGGGGTGCAGAAGGAGATATATTAAAATTAGAGATAGATCCTAAATCTCATGCAGCTTGGACGGGTGGAAAGCAAAAATTAATGGATAAAGGTAGAATAAGTAAATTCAACAAAAAATTTCAAAATTTTAAATCAGAAAAGAAAAATTAAATGTCGACTGCACCTTTAATGCCAATGGCTACTGCCGTATGGTTGGTAGAAAATACAACATTAACTTTTAAACAAATAGCAGACTTTTGCAAATTACATGAGGTAGAAATTCAAGGTATTGCTGATGGTGAAGTAGCTAAAGGAATTAAAGGTTATAATCCAATAATTTCTGGGCAACTTTCAAAAGAAGAAATTGAGTTATCATCAAAAGATGAGAATAGACCATTACAAATAAAAAGTAGTGATATAGAAATTTCAAATAATGAGAAAAAAATAAAAAAATATATACCCTTATCAAAACGTCAAGACAAACCAGATTCTGCTTTATGGCTTATCAAGCAACATAATATATTAAAAGACTCACAAATTGCAAAATTAGTTGGGATAACTAAAAATTCTGTAACATCGATAAGGAATAAAAGTTATTGGAACTACAATAATTTAAATCCTAAAGATCCAGTTGCATTAAATCTATTTACACAAAAAGAATTAATAGAAGCTATAGAAAAGGCTGAAAGAAGAATAAAAAGAGAAAAAAAAGAAAAAGAGAAACAAAAACAACCAAACCCACTCTCAATTTGATGAATAAAATTAATAGACATAGAATTATAAAAGTGTTACTTAACCACTTTTTTGGAGGTAATTATTAAAATAGAAGTTAAAGACAACAATGTGGAGCAAGCCTTAAGAGTTTTAAAAAGAAAACTCCAAAGGGATGGTTTTTTTAAAGTTATTAAGATAAAAAATACTTATGAAAAACCCTCAGAAAAGAAAAAAAGAATTCTTCAAGAAAATATAAAAAGAGTAAAAAAGCTTAATAAGCTTAAAAATAGGATTTAAAAAATATCGCGGGGTGGAGCAGTCTGGTAGCTCGTCAGGCTCATAACCTGAAGGTCGGCGGTTCAAATCCGTCCCCCGCAACCAATTTTTGGAACTTTAGAATTTAAATTGTCTTATTGATTATTTCACATTGTAGATATTTAATAAAAAAAATATATAAATCTTGATAAATTGTCTTAAATGAAAAAAAAAATTAAAATTATTGGTGCCGGACCTACAGGATTAATAACAGCATTAAATATAGTAAATAAATCAGATTTTGAAGTAGAGCTTTTCGATGCTCAAGAAACAGTTGGGGGTTTGGCTGCAAGTGTAAATATTGATGGCATGATTTGTGATTGGGGACCACATATTTTTCATTCAGCCCACAGAGATATCACAGATTTTTGGTTAAAGAACTTTGGTGATTTATTAGTTAAAAAAGATTTTTTTTATAAAAATTATAAAGATGGAATTTATTATGATTATCCTATTTCATGGGAGTCTATAAATAAATTTCCAAAAAATATCAAAAAAAAAGTTGAAAAAGAAATAAATAATCTCAAACCTGAAAATTTAATGAGGGCAAGAAATTTTAAAGAATGTGTTGTTGAGCTAGTAGGCCCTACCTTACAAAAAATTTTTTTTGAAAAATATACTGAAAAACTTTGGGGATTATCCCCAGAAAAAATGTCCCCAAATTGGGCTCCAAAAAGAATTGAACTGAGAAAAAAACATAAAGCCTTTTGGTCTGGCCAATTTTCAGCATGCGGAAAATATGGAGCAGGAGCAATTATGGATAGAATGGCAAAAACCATCCAAGAAAAAGGCGGAAAAATTCATACCAAACATAGACTAAAAAAAATAAATATTATTAAAAATAAAATATCAGATTTGCATTTTGAAAATGGAAAAAATTACAAATCGGATGACTCAATAGTTGTGTCCACAATACCATTAAACAATTTATGTAAAACAATGAAGTTACCGTGCGACTTGATGTTTAATTCAGTAAGATTAATGTATATGGTATTCTCAAAAAATAGAATTTTTCCAAAAAATACTCATTCAATATATTTTGCTCATTCAAGTTTTGACTTTCATAGAGCATCTGAGCAAAAACAATATAGTGATACCACATTCCCTAAAGGGAAATCAATTATTGTTTTTGAAATTTCTTATACTCAGAGGAAGCATCTTGGTACAATGAGTGATAAGGAATTATCTAAAAGAATTCTAAAACAGTTCTGTTCTTTAGGATTTGTAAAAAAAGAAGATTTTCTATCAGCACAATCTGTCAAAATGCCTAATGTAAATCCTGTGATGAAAATTGGATACGAAAAAGAACTTTCAAAAATTAATTCAAAAATATCTAAAGTAGATAATTTACATTTAGCAGGTGGTTCAGCCGAATTTATATATGGTGATATCCAAACCATGGTAGCAAGAGGAAATGATATGGCTGATTTATTAATTTCAAATCATTATGCTATAAATAAAAATCTTAAAAGAAGTCTACAATTTAAATTTAATGAAAATGTCGAAATTTATGGTCATAAAATAGGATTAAATCATCCAACAATGGTAATTGCAGAAATAGGAATTAATCATCGAGGAAATCTAGAAGCAGCAAAAAAACTTGTTTTGGAAGCAAAAAAAAGTGGGTGTGAAATTGCTAAGATACAAACCTACAAAGGTAAAGACAGAGTTTCAAATACTTCAAAAGAAGCTAAATATGCAGATAAAACTTTAGGAATGGAAGAAACTACAAGTGAGATGTTTTCTAGATTTGAGTTGTCACTTGATGATCATAAAAAACTTATGGAATATTCGGAGTCAATCAAAATGCCACTTATGTCTACTCCTTTTGATGAGAAAAGTGCAGATCAACTTTTTGATCTTGGGGTAAAGGCATTTAAAATTGCATCCTTCGATTTAGTGAATTTGCCATTTATTAAATATGTCGCTTCAAAAAAAATTCCTATAATTTTATCTACAGGTATGGCTAATATGAATGAAATTGAAGAAGCTGTAGAAGCTGTTGCAAAAGTTCAAAATGAAAATTTAATTATACTACACTGTGTTTCTGCGTACCCGGCAGATATAACAGATGTTAATATGAGTGTTCTTCAAACACTTAGAAATAATTTTAAGATTCCTATAGGGTATTCAGATCACACTATTGGACCATTAGCATCACAAATGGCATTTACGTTGAAAGCAGATGTGGTTGAAAAACATTTCACTCTTGATAATAACCTTGAAGGTCCAGATCATATACACTCTTCCAATCCTTCAGAAATGAAAAAAATTATTCAAATGAGAAATGATATAGTTGTTGGATTAGGTGATGGGATAAAAAGACCAGCTCCTATTGAATATGAGCAGATAAACTTACAACGAAAAAGTATATTTGCAAAAAAAACAATAAAGAAAAATGAGATACTTAATTTAAATAATATTATAATTAAGGGACCTGGGCATGGACTTCTGCCAAGATATCTACCAATAATATTGGGCAAGAAAGTAACTAAATCCATAAAATCAGACACACCTATTACATGGGACGATATACTTTCTTGATATATGTCAAATAAGATAAAGAGAATACTTGTAACAGGAAGTAATGGCACCATTGGTACAAGACTGATGCAAAAACTAGCCGAAACAAGTCTCAGATCAATCGGCCTAGATATAAAAAAAAATAATTGGGATGAAAAAATAAATTTAAAAACTAGTTTAATAGACTTAAGAAACAAAAAAAACTTACTTAAAAAAAAAATCAAAGCTGATTTAATTATTCATTTAGCAGCGAATGCTAGGGTTTATAATTTAATAAAAGATCCTGTTCTAACAAGAGATAATGTGGAGACAACATTTAATATTTTAGAATTTGCTAGAAAAAATAATATTAAAAAAATTATATTTGCATCCTCAAGAGAAGTTTATGGTCAATCAAAAAAATTAACCAATAATGAAGATGATGTAAAAATTGAAAATTCAGAAAGTCCATATACCGCATCAAAAATATTTGGAGAGTCGATTTTGCACTCTTATTCAAAATGTTATGGAATAGAATATCTTATATTTAGATTTTCGAATATTTATGGAATGTATGACACCAGTGACAGAGTGATCCCACTTTTTTTGAAACAACTTAAGGATAAAAGAAATCTTAAAATTTATGGTAAAAATAAATACTTAGATTTTACATATATCGATGATGCGATAAATGCTTTAATCTTGGGAATAAGTAAATTTAATAAATTAAAAAATCAAACATTTAATATTTCTTGTGGAGAAGCAAGTACAATTATTAATGTTGCTAAATATTTGATTAAAAAAACGAACTCAAAATCTAAAATATTTATTAAAAAAAATAGAACCGGTGAAATTATGGGATACATTGCTAATATTAATAAGGCAAAAAAAAAATTAAAATTTAAACCAAAAACTAACTTAAAAGATGGCCTTGATAAAACTATTCTTTGGTATAAGGAAAACTATTTATGAAAAAATTAATTTGGAATAAAGATGGAGCTGAATTAGTTAAGAACTTAATTTCTAAAAAACTTATTAAAAAGTCAGTTTCAAAAATTAAAGAATTAGAGAAAAAAAAAAGTTATGTATCTAAAGACTCTATAAGAGAGAAATTTAAAGATAATTTTTATTATAGATACATTCCTAATTGCCACTTAAATGTTAACGATTTTATAAAGTTCATAAATTCAAATGTTTTAAATAAAGCATCAGAATTTTTAAATACAAATGTTTTTTTTTGGGATATAGACTTTCATAGCAAATGGGGTGCTGACTCTGATATTACTCCTCCTCATCAAGACAGTTTTTTAAAATGCCTTGATGAAAAAAATTCAGATATGTTAACTTGCTATATACCGCTAACAAAAATAACTTTAAAATCTAATCCTATGATTGTAATAAAGGGAAGTTTTAAAGGTAAAACATTAAAACATAATAGATCTAAGCTTTTAGGTTTTTCTTCTGTAATTACTGAGGATTATTCTTTATTACCAAAAGAGATGCTAAAGAAACAATATCCAGTGATCCTTTCACCGGGAGATGCATTTTTTTTTCATGGTAAAACTATTCATTTTTCGAAAAAACAATTAAAAAAAAATAATTCTAATAATGAAAGAAGAATAGCTATTGCAATAAGAATTATGGGCGAAAATATAAAATTTTCAAAAAATAAAATTAAAAAATATCTTGCTAATGTAAAATATAACAGATCATTTGCAGTTAAAAAAGGTCTTACAAAAAACAAACCTTCTAATATTAGGTCAATATAAAAATTAAGAATTAAAATGAAACTTAAAAAATCTCTATTAATGCAATCAAAGGCCAAAAAGATAATTCCAGGGATGACACAATTTTTATCTAAAAGACCTGATTTATGGTCTTATGGTGTTTGGCCTACATATTTTTCTAAGGCTAGAGGCTCAAATATTTGGGATTTAGATGGAAATAAATACATTGATATGAGTGTAGCTGGTGTTGGTACTAATATTTTAGGATATGCTGACCAAGATGTTAACAGAGCAGTAATAAATATTATTAAAGAAGGATCAAATTCTACATTAAATTCTCCAGAGGAAATTGAATTATCTGAATTGTTAATAAAATTACATCCATGGGCAGATATGGTTAGATTATGTAGAACAGGTGCCGAAGCAATGTCTGTCGCTGTTCGAATAGCAAGAGCTTCTCAAAAAAAAGACAGGGTAGCTTTTTGTGGGTATCACGGGTGGTCTGATTGGTATGTGTCTGCTAATTTAAAAAAAAATGATATTTTACAAAAACATGTTATTCCTGGAATAGATCCAATGGGTGTTCCCAAAAAAATGGGTGGATCTGCGTTAGCTTTTACTTATAACGATATTAATTCATTAAAAAAAATCATTTCAAAAAATAAAAAAGAATTAGCCGCTGTTGTAATGGAGCCAATTAGAAGCATAAAACCTACTAATAGTTTCTTAGAAAAAGTTAGAAATATAACTAAAGAAAATAATATACCTCTTATATTTGACGAAATTACATCAGCATTCAGGATGAAAACTGAAGGAGCTCATCAAACTATATCAAATGTAAAACCAGATATTGCTGTTTTTTCAAAAGCTATGGGTAATGGACATCCAATAGCTGCAATTATAGGCTCTGAAAAAATAATGAGGTTTGCAGAACAATCATTTATAAGCTCAACTTTTTGGACAGAAAAAGTAGGAACAATAGCTGCTTTAGCTACATTGAAAAAACATAAAAATAAAAATGTGGGAAAAAGACTAATTCAGATTGGCAAAGAGGTCAGAAAAATTTGGAAAGAAAAAGCTGAAAAAGAAAATTTAAAAATAAATATTGGTGGTGGAATGGATCCAATCAGCTCTTTTTCAATTGAATGTGAATATCCTCAAATATTAAAAACATTTTTTATAGAAAAAATGCTTGAAAAAAAATTTATTGCAAATACGTTGTTTTATTCAATGTATTCACACACAGATAAAGAGTTAAAATTATATGAACACGCTGTAGAAGAAACGTTTAATGAAATTTCAAAAAATTTAAAAAATAAAACGTTAAAAAAAAATATTAAAGGTAAACCTGCAATATCAAGCTTTAAAAGATTAGCTTAATAATTTATATTTTAAAGTTTGATTTTTTTGAGTCTTCAAGAAATGCTTTAACAGTTTCAATAGTTAAATCATTAAAACTTTTCCCAAATTTTTCTATTTTTTCAATTATGTTAGGTGGAACTGTAATAATATGACAGCTAACTTGTTTAGCTTGAATGTAATTATATGGCTCCCTCACGCTTGCCCATAATATTTTTACATTTCGAAATTTTTTTGCAAGAAGAATGCTTTTTTTAAATTCTGGAATTGGATCTTTACCAGTATCTCCAGCTCTTCCTGCAAATATTGATATTATTACTTCTGTTTTTTTATTAATCTTTTTAAGAATTTTCTCTGTTTGTTTAGAGTTATAAACTGCTGTGATGTTGAGTTTAACATTGTTTGAATTTAATTCTTTTATTATTTTACCCATAAATTTTCCTTTAGAATTAACTACTGGAACTTTAACAAAAACATTTCTAGCCCATGTGTTTATTTCTAAAGCTTGTTTTTTTATTCCACTATATTCATCTGCAAAAACTTCCAAAGATACTGGTTTGTTTTTACATATACTTAATATTTTTTTTGCATAAGATTTATAATTTTTCGCACCAGCTTTTCTCATTAAAGTTGGATTTGTTGTAAATCCTTTGACTAACTTTTTACTATTAAATTTTGCTATAGCTTTAAGTTCTGCGATATCACAAAAAATTTTAGTATTCATTTTTTTTTATAAATTTTTTGTTATATCCTCTGTCATTTTCTTAGCATCAGCAAACAACATTAAAGTATTTTCTTTATAAAAAAGATCATTATCAATTCCTGCATAACCTGGTGATAGACTTCTTTTAACGAATAAAACTGATTTGCATTTTTCTACGTCTAAAACTGGCATACCATAGATTGGACTTTGAGGATCAGTTTTAGCAACAGGATTGGTTACATCATTCGCACCTATTACAAAAGCTACATCTGCATTTGCAAAATCGTTATTAATCTCCTCTAACTCAAAAACTTCATCATATGGGACATTTGCCTCTGCTAACAATACATTCATGTGGCCAGGCATTCTTCCTGCTACAGGATGGATTGCATAAGATACCTTAATGTCATTTTTTTTTAATGTATCTACCATCTCTCTCAAGGCATGTTGTGCTTGTGCAACAGCCATTCCATAACCTGGTACAATAATAACAGAAGAAGCATTTTTCATTAAAAAAGCTGCATCATCTGCGTTACCGCTTTTAACTGGTCTTTGTTCTTTATTAGATTTACTTGAGCTTTCTTCTGTTGCACCAAATCCTCCTAAAATAACATTAAAGAATGAACGGTTCATGCCTTTGCACATAATATATGAAAGTATTGCGCCAGATGAACCAACTAATGCTCCAGTAATTATTAATGCTGTATTTTCTAAAGTAAAACCAATCCCAGCTGCTGCCCAACCTGAATAAGAATTAAGCATAGAAATTACTACTGGCATATCTGCTCCACCGATTGGTATTATTAAAAGAAAACCAATTAAAAAAGAAACAAACAAAAGTATCCAAAATAGATTAGATGATTGAGTTGAGCATAATAAATAAGTAAGAATAATGATTGAAATTAAAATTATTGCATTAAGAAAATGTTGGCCTTTAAAAGTAATTGGTGATCCTGACATTATTCCTTGTAACTTTAAGAAAGCGATTATCGATCCCGAGAATGTTATTGCTCCAACAGCAGCACCAATTGACATTTCAATCAGGCTACCAAGTTTTATGTTTCCTGGAGTTCCTAAATTAAATGCTTCAGGATTTAAAAAAGCGGATATTGCAACAAAGACGGCAGCAAGTCCAACGAGACTATGAAATCCAGCGACTAATTCTGGCATAGCAGTCATTGGTATTCTATAAGCTATGAAAGCTCCAATTAATCCACCTACTAAAATAAATATTAATACAAATATGAAACCAGTAGAAAAATTACCCGTAGATAAAAATGTTACTGTTATTGCTATCACCATTCCCAAAATACCGAATAAATTTCCTTGCCTAGATGTTTCGGGAGAAGATAGTCCTCTTAGAGCAAGAATGAATAATACTCCTGAAACTAAATAAAAAATTGCAGATAAGTTTGCGGATATCATTCTTTATTGTCCTTTTTCTTTTTTTTATACATAGCCAACATTCTTTGAGTAACAAGAAATCCACCAAAAATATTTATTGCAGCTAAAGCTATCGCTAAAAAACCAAAAATGCTCGAGGTGTTGAATACTGTATTAGAATTTCCTGACAAGCCTGCAATTATAGCTCCAACGATTATTACAGACGATATTGCATTAGTAACAGACATTAAGGGTGTATGTAATGATGGAGTAACACTCCACACAACATAATATCCAACAAAAATTGAAAGGATAAATATACTTAATCTAAATATTAAAGGATCTATTTCCATAGTTTATTTAATTAATGTTTTTTCTATAATTTCATCTTCTAGATTAATATTTATTTTTTTATTTTCTTTATCGAATAAATTATTAATAAAATTAAAAACATTTTTTGCATATAAGTTTGAGGCAGAAACAGGTAACTTATTCAATATATTACTTTCACCCATTATTTTAACTCCATTTCTTTCAATAATTTTATCTACTTCAGTAAAAGCAGCATTCCCTCCTTGAATTGCTGCTAAATCATATACTACTGATCCTGGCTGCATATTTTCAATCATATTTTCTTTTAAAATTAAAGGGGCTTTTTTACCTGGTATAAGGGCAGTACAAATTACAATATCAATTTTTTTTAAAGTTTCAGATAAAAGCTCTTCCTGTTTTTTTTTAAATTCATCAGAAGTTTCTTTTGCATAACCACCCTCGGTTTCTAAATTTTCTGAACCCTCAACTGTTAAAAATTTACCACCTAAACTTTCAACTTGTTCTTTAGATGCCATCCTTACATCAGTTGCAAATACTATAGCACCCATCCTCTTCGCAGTAGCAATTGCTTGCAATCCAGCAACACCAGCGCCAACTACTAAAACCTTGGCAGCTGGAACTGTTCCTGCTGCTGTCATCATCATCGGTATAGCTTTCTCAAAATTTGCAAAAGACTCGATTACAGCTTTATATCCAGCAAGATTTGCTTGGGAAGATAATATATCCATCGACTGAGCTCTTGTAATTCTTGGAAGTAATTCAAGTGAAAAAAGATTAATTTTTTTTTTTGCTAAACTTTCTAGTTTATCTTTATTGTTATAGGGGTTTAAAACTCCAATCAGTGTTTGGTTTTCTTTAATATTCACAACTTTGTCATCAGGCAACATTCCAAGTTGGATGATTATATCTGAAGATTTTAAAATTTCTTTGTCATCTTTTAAAAAATTAGCTCCCTCAACTTTATACTGTTCATCCTTTATACCAAGGTGATGACCATAATTTTCACTTAAACACACTTCAAGTCCAAGGGAAATATATTTTTTTATTGCATCTGGAGTTATTGCTATTCTTTTTTCAACTTTTAAATTTTCTAAGATTGAACCTATTCTCATTTGGGAACCTTATAATAAGAATATAGCCATTAACACCAAAACACCTACAACAGCGACAGTTCCCCACAGAACAAATTTAGTAAAATTATTCCAAGTTTTTTTATGGTTTTCATTTTCCATAAAAATCTACTTCTGCCTTGCTTTAAATTTTGGATTAGTTTTATTAATCACGTAAACTCTGCCACGTCTTCTGACAAGTTTAGAGTTTAAATCTCTTTTTTTAATAGACTTTAATGAACTTTTAATTTTCATAATTTTGTAACCTTAATAAACGAAGAAATATAATCTTTCAAATTTATTTTTCCATATTTTCTAATTATTTGATTATTATGCGATATTGCTGTTAGTGCAGAAGCATATCTCTCCCCTCGCCTTGAATTTAAGTATTTTATTTTACTTTTAAACATTTTAGCTACCTCTAAAATAGAATATGATTTTTTATGTGAAATACTATAATGTTTGCACTTATTCAATTTCCAAGCTAAAAAACATACATTAATTGTATCATTAATGTGAGTGAATCTCCTTGTTTGAGTACCTGGTTTAACAATAGTTAAAGGCATACCTTTTGAATATAAATCCTCAAAAATACCAATCACTGTTGCCATAGTTCCTTTTTTAATCTGTCTTGGTCCATAAACATTATAAAAATAAATAACCTCGTATTTAAAATTAAACCATTCCTTCAAATTTTCTAAAAGTTCAAGATTTTTTGATTTTGTGAAAGCATATGGTGAAAGGTTTTTATCATTTCCAAAGTTTCCTAAGCTAGCTGAAGTTGCTGAATAAATTAATTTGATTTTATTATCTAAACAAAACTTAAATACTGCTTTTGAGCCAATAGAATTCGAATCATAACATTTATCAAATTCTTTGAAACTTTGATAAATTCTTGCAAATTCACCAAAATGGAAAATAGTATTAATTTTTTTTTTATATTTTTTAAGTAACAATTTTATATTTGATGTGTTTCCTCTAATGTATTTTACTCTTTTATTTTGAATATGATTTATCTTTTTGCCCGAAGAATAATTATCTAAGCTAATTATATTTTTTTTTGTATTTTTTAATAAAAATTCAATTAAATTTGAACCTACAAATCCCGCTCCGCCAGTTACTACTATAAGATTTTTCATTTAAGAATTAGCCTGGCAACGTCCTACTCTTCCATGTCTTAAGACAAAGTACCATCGGCGCAGAAAGGCTTGACTTCCGAGTTCGGAATGGGATCGGGTAT
>MDTD01009735.1_pt1 | contig 11438 bp, 9 predicted proteins | sample 811221 | NCBI WGS metagenome assembly MDTD01 (sample SAMN05326646, study PRJNA326480) | marine metagenome | isolation source: seawater | place: Pacific Ocean: South West | collected 2011
AATTGTTTCACCAATTTTCGATTTGCTACCTTCGCCGGAGCTGAAGAAGTCATTAACAGTGGCCCGGATAGACTCAGCTACTCGGTTCGCCTCCTGGGCTTCACAAGTCTTGCCTGTACCGATAGCCCAGACAGGCTCGTAAGCTATGACCAGGGTCTTGATATCGTCTTCTGTGAATCCTTCCAGAGCAGCAGCCACTTGCCTTCTAACCACCGAGTCGGTGAGACCGCTCTCTCTTTCATCCAGAGATTCACCCACACAGACGATCGGTACCAGCCCGTGATCCAGGGCTGCTTTAAGTTTCAAGTTAACAGTGGAGTTGGTCTCCCCGAAAAACTGACGTCTCTCCGAGTGACCCAGGATTACATGGGTAACTCCCAGCTTGGAGAGCATAACCGGCGAAATCTCCCCGGTAAAAGCGCCGCTCTCTCTGTAGTCCATGTTCTGGGCGCCTGCCTGGGCGGGGCTACCTTCTGTCGCTTTCACCACCTCGGAAAGAGAGGTAAAGGGAGGACAGATAACGACTTCAGGAAGGTCCTGTTTGCCTTCCAGGGCTTTGGCTATTGCCGATGCAAGCTCCGCGGCTTCACCGGTGGTCTTATTCATTTTCCAGTTTCCAGCAATAATGGTTTTTCTCTGTGAACCCACCTTAAATTCCCCCTGTATAGGTAATCGGCGGCCAGGGCGCCCCGAATCAAGTGAAAATTCTAACCGATAATTATCAGCAATCGGCTTATCTATTGACTATTTATTGAGCTGAAGCCTTTGGGACGGGCCCCTGAAAGTGACCTAAAATCTTTCCTCCCTTCCTTAATTACACGGTTTCAAGCTATTCTTAATAGGAATAAAGAGAGAAAATCCATCTAAGTATTTCAGCTTTACATTTAACTGCCTCAAATCGGAAACATCCTGTGGGTAAGGAAAAAATAGAGTACCAAGAAGAAGAGCTCCAGAGAGCCAGCACGCTGCTGGAAGAAGGCAGGCACGAAAAGTGCCTGGAGGTCCTGAGAGCATACTGGCTGCAACATTCCAGAAGCGCCGAGACAGTGGAGCTGATCTCGAGGCTCATGAAGGAAGCGGATCAGTCAGAGTTGGCTGCCTGCCTGGAGCAGATATCCGAGGCACGAAAAGGCAAGGAGAGCTCGGAGCTGGATCTGGAAAAAGTTGCCGAAAAGGTATTCGAAGCAGGTTACAAATTTATCGATCTGCGTGAATTCGAGATAGCAGAGATGCTTCTAAAAGTGGCCGGATCTTGCGCTCCGGACGATCCCACCGTGCACTACGAGTTGGGATTCGCGATGATGTCCCAGGCAAAATATGAACTGGCCGCCAGACACTTTGAGTTGGTTAGAAAGATAGAAGAAGATTTCGACACGGTTCTCAACCTGTCCGCTTGCTACTCCCTGAGCAGGGAATTCAAAAAATCCAAAGAGATGATCAAACACCTGGAAAAGCTTGCCGGCAGCGACGAAGAGAAATACGAACTTCAGCACCGAAAGTATGTTCTGAAAAGACAGGAACAATTGCGAAAGAAAAACAATATGACCCGGCGCGATTGGCTCTACATACTTTATGGATCAATGCTTCTCTATGATCCGGATGAGGAACAAGAAGACAAAGCGGAGAGAGGAACAGAATCCTACAAGAAAATCGCTTCCACGCTCATGGTACTCAAAGGGGTGCTTGAGGGACTGCGCCTCGCTCCCGAAGCTGTGGAATTTTATGGCACTAACTCCAGACCCCTGGCAGCCATTATTGCAAGACTGTTCGATCTTCCCCTGAGCGGGTACCAGGGACCGGACCGCCCGGACCATGCCCTGATGCTTATAGAATGGGCACCGGAGATTATTGGTCCCCACAAAAGCTTTGTCCCCAACGACAAAAACAGGAGCGTATTCTCCTATGGGCTGCCAACAGCAATGCCATTACCATTGATACCAGATATTGTCGGTCATTTCGAAGACAAGATTATTCTTCCCTGGAAAGGCGAGAGTTCCGCAACCTTGCAAGAAGAAGACACGGAGACAGATCCTGAAGAGGTGATACCGGAGATTTTGGAGAGAGCATTCAATCTCGAATCGGATCCGGACATCCTCAAGATAGTGCACGAATCGATCTCATACTACGTGGACAAAAGAGAATTTTTGGTTCTACATAACAACAAAAACTTTCCCCATCGCCCTGAATATAGTGCCGAAGTGCCCGGCCATTTCAGAAGAAAGGTCGAAGACGACTGATGTTCTTCAAAAGGCTGGCTCTTACCATAGCCTATGTCACATCAATTCCTGTGGGAGTCGACTTCGGTCGAGAAGAGATGAGCTCCCTGGAGGGTCTGGGTAAGTATCTCCCCCTTGTGGGCTTATTGATCGGATTGTTGATTACCGGCTTAGCACTTTCCCTGGCGACAATAAGGGCAGACGGACTGCTTGCCGCCACACTCGTCACCCTGGTCTGGCTCGCGATAACCGGAAGCCTGCACATGGATGGACTGATGGACACTGCCGACGGAGTGTTTTCCCATCAAAGCAAAGAGAAAATGCTTGAGATAATGCAAGACAGTAGGGTGGGAAATTTTGGTGTTCTCACCGGGGTAGCAGCCGTGTTAATCAAACTGACAAGCATTAACGCTCTGGTTCACTCCCAGGGCAGCTTGATACCCGCTTTGCTTTTGATTCCGGCAAGTGCCAGATGGACGGAGCTTTACGCCATAGCATGCATGCCGTACGCAAGAGAAAATGGGAAAGGAAAAGTCTGGCACGACTCAACCAAATTGCCCGACGACCTGGTGCGCGGAGCGCTGCCAGTGGCGATCACTGCCGCAATTTTAATTTCGGCCTATTCACTACCGGTGGTGCTTATCTTACTGTCAACGACTATTTTTTCAGGAATTTTGAGCGCTCACCGGCTGAACTCCATCGTTGGTGGACAGACCGGGGACACCTACGGTGCAGTGGTGGAGCTATCCGAAGCGGGTGGACTAATGTTCTCTGCCTTGATTCTCAACTACCTGTTTTAACTAGGACCGGCAAACGGAAAAACAGCCCTCCGGAAAGAAGAGCTGTTTTCAATACTGGTATTAACTGAGCAAGAAGAGTTAGAACTCTCTGTGGCTCATTCTTTTAACTTGACGTCTACGAGCGGCTGCTGCTTTTCTCTTGCGACGTTCACCCGCTGATTCAAAGAATTTTTTGCGTCTGTAATCGGACAGAATACCTGCCTTCTGGACTTGTTTCTTGAATCTCTTGAGGGCACGCTCTATGCTCTCTTGCTCGCTTACTCTAACGTACAATCCTGACACCTCCAGGGGATTTACGGAAAAACCAAAATACATCTTGTGAGCGAACCAGGGAAAACTCCCATGCTCAGATAGAAAGATGGGTTCAAATCCACAGGGCTTAACCCATGGACTGTTAGACAATACCACGGACATCTCTTGTAAAGCAGGGATAACAACATTATGTTCACGATTCGGATACAAAATCTTATAGATCACGCTATTTAGAGGTGTTCCGGGTGCTTTACAGAAGTGCGAAAATTTCCGAATCTGAAATTGAACTTTTTGCTCTGGACTGTCGTTTACATATTCATGAAGCGAAGGCTGCCAGTGCGCTAGGGAGACCGCCCGCAGTCTTCGCAGATGGTAATGAGGCGGGATTCAAAATGAGTCCCGCCGCATTAATCCTGGATAAGAGTCGAGGATAAGAGTCGAGGATAAGAGTCGAGCCTGAATCATCTTGAAGACTTCAGGAATAGAATCGGCGAGAAGCGCTAAAAACCGCCCACCGACTGAGTCCGCTGCTGATATATACCATCTGTGGCGGCTTGATTCTGACGCCACTCTTCAAGCTTATTCTCGTAGCTCTGCTCTCGCTTCTGCTTGATCTGTTTCACCAGCTTCTTCTTTTTAGCCCGAAATGCCGCAACTTCCATAATATCCTGGTAGCCCTGCCGACGTGCCGCCTTCCAGATTCCATAGTATGAGTCCACCGTCTTAGACTCATCCAGAGCTTTCTTGAGAAGATAGCGGTTCAGGTCTTTAAGCTTGAAAACCTCAATACTGTTGAGCAATTCAACTAGTCGGTCCGGATGATTCTCGTCATCGATAAGATCTTTCACCACCTGCCTGAGCAGATCATCCATGCCGAACAAACTGACCTGCCTGGCATATTCAAGAGCTTCGGGAACGCTGCGAACCAGAGAATAATACTTCTCCATGGCTAGATGAGAGACATCATTCATCGACACTTCCTGGGACTTGCGAGCCAGATCGACAAGTTGCTGGGGCGATTTGGCGGAACTAATCAGTTGCTGAATGGCGCTACGGGTCACACCGTAGCACTCATATTGCCTGGCTTTCAGCGCCACCTGGATATAATCGTCGTTGGTGCGGCAGAGCTTGAAAGCCTTTTCCATGGCTTTTCGCTTAACGTCCAGCAGAGGATGACCATATCCATCGGTGTAGGATGCCAGGGCAAGACACTTGGGCAGATCGGTACAGTTAGCAAGCTCAGAATCAAATATGGGAGCGGCTTTTGATCCTTTTCCATGCTTGGCATAGTTCGCGGCTCTGATAAGGGACTTCTGTTGCTCTTTTGTCAGCGGAGAATCAGGATCATACTTGCTTCTGGCTAACAAAGGCTGGGGAGTCACCACAGGCAATGCCAGAGCAAGAGCTAAAATCAGCGCCAGGGATCTCGAACTTCTCAACTATTTGCCCTCCCCACTTGAATCCCTTATTTCCTTACCAGATGAGTTTCAATTCTCTATCCAGTATATTCACAAAAATTCCCAAGCACAAACAACAACCAAAATCTGAAGCTTCCGCTCAAAACGGGAAAAGCCTGCCCAATTTTAAGCCCCCGAAGAATTTCTGGAAGCCAGATCCACCCGCAGGGTAGCAAGCTCATTGCTTCCAAATTCAATCTCGATCTCGCCCGCATGAATATTCAGCCGCTCAAGACTATTCCCGGACAAAGTGACTTTGTTCACCGACTTTATCGGCAACAAAGGATCGAAACCGACTTTCGTCTTCAGGGCTTCATCGGTAACATTGAGCAGCCGAAGGAAGAAAGAATTCTCACCGGGCAATTTGTAGCAGGCGGAAATCCTGAGCCTATCACTACCAGAGTGGAACATAGAAGAGGTGAGTTCTACCCCGAACATTTCTCGATATTTGTTCTCAAACTGCCGGGAAACCGGGCTCATCAGGAGAGGATTGTTGTAAGCCTCAGCCAGCTCATAGGCACGAACCAGAGTATCACCGTTCAACCCTCCGGCATAATCTCCCTGCGCTTCGAAGGCAGACCATCCCAGGGACACCCTGTTGCTTCCCAGACAGTTACCTTCCGGAGTGGGCAGATATGGACCAGCGCCACCACCTCTGGTTAACAGTCTCTTTCGAGAGAGCATGGAAAATGCCCTCAAAATTGTAATGGAGACCTTTTCTTTATCAACGCCATACTCAGGCATTCCGCTATTCAAGAAGAGCTGATCGTTGGCGACAAAAAACCTCTGGCAGGGATACCTATCGAGCGGTGCTTCCTCCGCCCGGGGCACCGGCAGCTCGCAAGAAGCTTCCACCACCTCGCGCTCCACCAGGCAGAAATGATTCTCCGCCCAGGTCCTTTGAACCGGAGCACCGGTGGGAAGTAATAGCTCCAGACGATGGTCTTTTGACAAATTTTCCCAGGTGCAATCGAAGTAGACGATGGGGTCTCCTGCTTTCAAACTTACCCTGGATACAATTTCGTGCTCCAAAAGTTCTTCACTGCGCGCGAATAGAGGAAGGTCGTCGACATCATCCAGATCAGCCAGGAAGCTCTTTTGTTCAGAACTCTGCCACTCATTCAGCTCTTTCAATCCTGCTGGAATTGAGAGAACATGCCTCAACTCAATGCTTGCCACAAGCGATCCTTCTTCCACCACCGAGAAAGACTTGAATGTCGAGTAGATAGGCTGATCGCCAAATACAGGATCGAAATTGTACGAATCTCCGGCATCCGCCAGATCTCGAAATGAAGGAGTCAGATCGTACTCTTTGCCGGGACTCTGCTTCAATGCGGCGACCAACTTTCCGTCCCCGGAGACTTCAACTTTGTAGAAAGAATTTTCCATGGAAGTCGAGTCTGCGGAAACAACCTCAGTGTCAGCGGGGGCCAAGTCGGAAGAAGAGATTGTTAGCCTGGAGCCGATAGAGGGTACCGGCCCGGCCATGGTGACACCCTCCACAACACAGACATCTTTGTAAACAAAAACCCCTCCCAGGGAGCAGAAAACATCGGTCTCGGTATAAATTTTCTGGATTTGATAAGGGGCTTGACCAAGATAAGAGACGATAGCACTCTCAATAACTGACATTTGACCAGAGTTCGGCACAAATTTTTGGCGGTGCCCCGGACTCTTCAATCCCAGCTTTTCCAGATTGACGGCAAGCTTGAAAGAGATCGCTCCACTTCTGGAAGAGGCGGTCGTGTTGAAGACAATGTTGCCTGCCAGCTCAGCATCGGGGTCGATTAGATCCATCTGTCCACAACCAAAGCCCAGGGGATAATCTCCACTCCCATCGGCTGATTTCTCTACTTCGACGGAAGACCACTCGGAAGCACCGGGATGCAATAACTCTTCCTGAACCTGGCGCTCCAGAAGGTCAAGAATCTGACCGGCAGAGGTGCTCCTGGTCATCATCGCCTGATGCACCGGGTCGACGCTGCAACCACATATACTGTCATGGGGCTGGTTTAAAAGCAGCAGCTTTCCAGCTCGATCCAACTCGCCTTCCGGATAGCGAACCAATCCATTGGCCCACAACATGGTGATCAACGGCTCGCTGCCATGGAAGAGTCTCTCCTCCAGGATTCTATTCTCTCTCTTTAGATAAAGCCTGGAGGAGAGCACACCAGGGAGCATGAATGCGCGACAGTAATCTTTGGCAAAATCATTCGTTCGCAGCTCTTCTTCTATCTTCAATATAGAATCAGAGCAGTCAGGTTGCTCTACTTTTGATTTAACAAATGACAAATAATCTTCGAGATCACAGATATCAACTTCGATTTCCATCTTTGAGGCTTCGGCCTTTTTATTGAGCGCCGAAGCTAAAACAGAAGCCATTCTCCGCAAATCCGCAGGAGGATATAGATGGTCCCCTCCCACCGGAATCAAGGTTGTATCAGCCCCCCGGACAAAAGAACGACCTCTTCCGCCATAGTCATTATCACCACATACAGAACCATCTTCTTTCATTGAAAGGAAGCTCAGAATATAAGGCGACAGAAAAGAGATAAGGGCTGTGTCATTTTTGTATTGAGCTTCTTGAAAGGCATTTTGATAATAGCCATCGGGAAGAAGATAACCCATTACTTCACTGCCATCAGGACTTATCCAGAAGAAAACCGGACCCTTATCGTCAGAGTAGAGCTTGGGAACGCCTCTCCAGACAACAGCATTATCAATACCAAAGCCACTGAGAATTCGTGGCATATCGACGGTGTGACCGAAAGTGTCCGGCAAATATCCAACCTTCAATGGTTCACCATATCTGGAGGCAACAGCGATGCCTCGTTCCAGATTACGAATCAGGCTCTCACCAGACACCAACATCTGATCGGCCAGAACATACCAGGGGCCGACACGTAACTTCCTGGTAGAAATTAGCTCTGTAAGAGGCTCTTTTAGCAGAGGCTCCATCTCCAGAATATCTTCCAGGGCGCAAGACTGCCCATCCAGATGAAACACCGGCATTCCACCGGTGTGCAGCTCCTTTACCAGCATTCTTGCCACTGAGACAAGCTGGGTTCGATACTTTTCAAACCCCCAGTACCATTCACGATCCCAGTGGGTCTGCGTATACAAACAGACCTTCCTCTTGTCCATAGATTCCGCCACCTTAGCCCTAACCTCTGAAAAGTGGTGCCAACTTTTTTACGCCACGATCGAGGGCATCTTCCAGAGAAGAAGAATCATTTGCCAGAAATTCGTCATCGAGTTGAATCGAAAATGTCCCCTTAAATTCGTAAAGCTTGAGAAGTTCAATCAACTGCCTCCAGTCGACCACTCCTTTGCCTGGCATTCTGTAACGCCACCAGAGCGGCCCGAACATTCCCGAATCTTTCAAAATCTGCCGGTTTATCTCGACGTCATGGGCTTCCACGTGCTCTATAGCTGTGTTGAATCCGGACAATATCTGGAGGTAGTCGATACCGAGCCAGACACAATCAGCCGGCGAAAAGCTCAAACTGAGACCTTCGCATCCGGAGAGCAGATCCCGCCAGTCCTGGGGTTCCATGGCTCGCCACTTCTTCAAGGACTGAGACCGCGCGTCCCGGGGAGTAGAAAGCTTCAAAAGTGGGACCACTTCATGCTCTTGCATGACAGGTAGAATCTGTTCAAACTCCTTCTCAAAAGCAGTTTTCCAGGAGTCATCGGCCCCAGGCTCCAGGTAAAAAGAGAGGTAGTGACAATCGAGAACCTGGGCGACTTTTGCCAGCTTCTCCATCATACCCAGAAATTTTTTACTGGATTTATTATCCCCGGGATTATGGCTGTAGAGAAGATTTAGACAAGCTATCTCCACCCCTTTTTCACGGCATGTATCAGCCAGGGACTCTAGATATTTGCGCTCTTTGACCTTGAGACTCTTGCCTGCCTTTCCCGCGGTGGAAAAAGCTTCGAAGGAATACTCCACACACGGAATCTTCTTCGAAGCAGCCAGCGCTACGGCCCCTTCCAGACCGGCACCAAATCTAGTGGCATCAAAACACAATTTCATGAGCGCAAGTTTAGCAGATCTGTAGCCTCAGCACCACCAAGGGTCGGTATCCCCAGGAATTTATCACAGATTTATAACAGCTCTATCACAGATTGACCCCATAGGCCCTGCGCACTGATGGGTCTAGCAGTTCGGTGAAATCCATACGATTCATCGTATGCACCTTAAAATTGCTGCCCCGGCGGATTGACAACGTAACGGGCGTATTAGGTGAGCCCACAATCAAATCGTAGCACTCTTCTTTGGTAAGACCGGATGTGGGAATACCGTCCACAGCCACTATGCGATCCCGGGGCCGGAGACCGACTTCAGCCGCCGGTGTACCGGGGAAAACTCTATTGATAATAGGCGGCTTTCCACTCATGGATATGAATTTGACACCGATGATGCCGATTCCCCGGCGTATATTCGAGTTTAAACGGGTGGCATCAATAGAAGATTGCAGATTGCCATTGTCAAGATTTGCACTTCTCTGCTTGCCGCGAAAATCACTCTTTTTAGTCTTTACCTTCAACCGCTTTCGCTTCTTCTTCTTGGCTTTCCGCGCCTTCCTGGCTTTCTCTGCCTCTATAAAAGCATTCTGCTGGACACCGGCTTTGTAGGGTTCAACCTTGTGCAGCTTGGGAGTAAGTTTTTTCAACTCCGGCAAGTCTTCATCTCCATCCCTTGCCTGGCACTCCCCTGACAACGCCCCGACTCCGAAGACGGGCACACCGAGCATCAGCCCCGCCAGGGCGAATGCAACCATCTTCAATTTTCGCTCAGAGTGGGTCATGAACCGTAACCGCGAGATGATGGACAGGATCCTATATCTATATATAACCCGGAATTCAGGAAAATGCCGACATCGAACAATGCCGAATATCAGATAAATACCCCTTCCAGGGGTGAAACCACTAATAAAGCCCGGATAAATACTGCTCTGCCGTACCTGTCGTTGTAAGGGAAAGAGCAAACTAATGCTTAAGTTGAAAGGACTTTTACAAATTAGATGCTAATCTGGACACCGCCTATACGAGAGACTGCCAGGAGGTTCTAACGTGAATAAGGTCACAGTAGTAGGAGCTGGTCACGTCGGCGCGACCGCCGCTCAATACATTGCCGAAAAAAATCTTGCCGATGTCGTCCTCACAGATATCGTGGAAGGTCTTCCCCAGGGTAAAGCCCTTGACCTGATGCAAGCAGCCCCGGTCAACATGCATGACCGAAAAATTACAGGTACTAATGATTACGCTGATACCAAAGATTCTGACATCATCGTAATTACTGCTGGTATCGCCAGAAAGCCTGGCATGTCCAGAGACGATCTTCTCAAGACCAACGCCAAAATTGTTCAAGGTGTAGCCGAAGAGACTTTCAAGCACTCTCCAAACGCCATCTTCATCGTGGTCACCAACCCCCTCGATGTGATGACCCACCTGGTTCAGAAGACCACCAAACTTGATTCCAAGAGAGTAATCGGTATGGCAGGTGTCCTGGATAGCGCCCGCTTCCAGACTTTCATCGGCATGGAAACCGGATTCTCCGTCGAAGACATCAGAGCAATGGTGCTTGGTGGTCACGGCGACCTGATGGTTCCCCTGACAAGACTGGCTACCGTTAACGGTATTCCCATCACCGAACTGCTTCCTGAAGCAAAAATCGAAGAGATGGTGGATAGAACCAGAAACGGCGGCGCCGAGATTGTAAAACTGCTCAAGAGCGGCAGCGCCTACTATGCTCCCGGTGCATCCGTTTCTCACATGGTTGAAGCGATTCTTCGCGACAAAAACAGACTTCTGCCCTGCGCTGTTCTTCCCCATGGCGAATACGGCTTGAAGGACGTATACATCGGTCTTCCTGCTGTACTCGGCAGAGAAGGTCTGAAGAAAATTGTGGAAATCAAGCTGAGCGATGAAGAAAGCAAAGCTCTTAACGCTTCTGCAAAATCGATCAAAGAGAACATCGACAAAATGAACGAGCTGCTCGTAGCCGTTTAATCGAATCGATAAAGATCCAAACCCGCCCTTTCGAGGGCGGGTTCTTTTTCAAACTTATGCCCCAGGAGTTATAATATCTATTTGACTTGTCAGGCACGCTGGAGAAAGTTATGCGGTTGAAAGCAAAATCCCACGACCAAGGAAGGAATGCTGTTCGGAGCAGTCTCTTTTTACTAGCTTCGCTGATTGTAGGCGCCGGCAGCAACAGCGCCATGGCCATTGAGACCTCCACGGCCCTGACCCCCAAAGTCAACGATTCCGATTTTGCCCTTGAACCTGCCAACTACGGTAGCCAGAAAGACATAAGAGAGATAGAAGGTCTGCTCAAAGATATCGAGAATAAGTGGAACAACCATGAACTCGAGCCGGTTATGGATTTTTACGCCGACGATTATGTCAACAACGACGGACTGACGAAAAAGGCTGTCAAAGAGCTTACCAAGGATTTCTGGAAAACCTATCCCGACGCCCGCTCCTCATCAAAGACCAGAAACATTCGGGTGGAAGGCAAATTTGCCACGGTCGAATCCAGGGACAAAGCAGTGGGCAGTACCGCCAAGGTTATGCCCAGTATCGGCTCCAAGGGAGTTCTTATATCCATCTCGGAAGGTCAGCTTTACCTCAAAAAAGTCAGAGGCAGCTGGAAAATAATCGGCGACAGGGTCGACTATGAAAAAGTAAAAGTTGCTTTCGGC
>MDTD01023964.1_pt1 | contig 11436 bp, 5 predicted proteins | sample 811221 | NCBI WGS metagenome assembly MDTD01 (sample SAMN05326646, study PRJNA326480) | marine metagenome | isolation source: seawater | place: Pacific Ocean: South West | collected 2011
ATCATGCGATTATTATGGAGCTGGTACAGTAGAATTTATTTACGAAAATGATTCATTTTACTTTCTTGAAATGAATACAAGATTGCAAGTAGAGCACCCTGTTACTGAATTAATTACAGGACTTGATTTGGTTGAGCAACAAATAAAGATAGCTGAAGGTGAAAAATTAAGTTTTAGACAGGAAGATTTAAAAATCAATGGTCATGCGATTGAAATTAGAGTTTATGCTGAAGACCCATCCAATGATTTTCTTCCCGATATTGGGACTGTTGATGTCTATTCTATACCCACGGGTGATCATGTTAGGGTAGATGATGCACTAGAGCAACATATGGAAATACCAATATATTATGATCCGATGATTGCCAAATTGATAGTACATGATTCCAATAGAGATAAGGCCATTCAACGCATGATTGAAGCAATTGATGAATATGATATAGTTGGGGTTAAAACCACTTTACCTTTTTGTGATTTTGCGCTAAAGCATGAAAGTTTTAGATCTGGAAAATATGATACTAGATTTGTAAAACTTTATTTCAGTGAACCAGAGGTGCTTGATCCCTCTTCAGAAATGCTAGATGCTGCCTTAGCAACCGTGGCCTTGTTAGAAAAGAAGGGCAAAATAGACGACTATAATTTACCTTCAAGCCCAACAAATTGGGTGTTGAATCGATAATTCTGCCTTAATGTCAGTTTTTTTTGTCAGTTTTTAAGGTATAACCTGACAATTCCACTTTCTAATTTGATTTTATTTTGATGGCATAAGCTTTGATATCAGTTTAATAAATAAAATTTTTTAAAAATGGGAAAAATAATAGGTATTGATTTAGGGACAACCAATTCTTGTGTAAGCGTTATGGAAGGTAACGAACCAGTAGTTATCCCGAATAGTGAGGGTAAAAGAACCACACCATCTGTAGTAGCTTTTGTAGATGGAGGCGAACGTAAAGTGGGTGATCCAGCCAAAAGACAAGCTATAACAAATCCAACAAACACCATTTATTCTATCAAAAGATTCATGGGTTGCAGATTTGATGAAGTCAACAAAGAGGCTGATCGTGTTCCTTATAATGTAATTAAAGGAGAAAACAACACTCCTAGAATTCAAATTAACGATAGAAATTATTCTCCACAAGAGATTTCTGCTATGGTTCTACAGAAAATGAAGAAGACTGCAGAAGATTTTTTAGGCCAAGAAGTCAATGAAGCTGTGGTTACAGTGCCAGCCTATTTTAATGATGCTCAAAGACAGGCCACAAAAGAAGCAGGAGAAATTGCTGGTTTGAAAGTAGAAAGAATTATCAATGAACCTACTGCTGCCGCCCTTGCTTATGGCTTAGATAAGTCTGGCAAAGACATGAAAATAGTCGTTTTTGACTTTGGTGGTGGAACTCACGATGTGTCTATACTAGAATTAGGTGATGGTGTTTTTGAAGTATTGTCTACGGATGGTGATACTCATCTGGGTGGTGATGATGTAGATCAAGAAATAATTGATTGGTTAGCAGACGAATTTAAAAAAGATGAAGGACTTGATTTGAAAAAGGATCCTATGGCACTTCAGCGATTAAAAGAAGCAGCAGAAAAGGCAAAAATTGAATTATCATCCTCTGCCTCAACTGAAATCAATCTACCCTACATCATGCCCGTTGATGGTGTGCCAAAACACTTAGTAAGGTCTTTAACAAAAGCAAAATTTGAACAATTAATTGACGATCTTGTTAAAAGAACAATTGAACCATGTAAATCAGCTCTAAAGAGTGCTGGTTTATCTACTTCAGATATTGATGAGGTTATTTTAGTAGGGGGGTCAACTAGAATACCGGCTATTCAGGAGGCTGTTCAACAATTCTTTGGTAAAGCCCCTTCAAAAGGAGTAAATCCTGATGAGGTAGTTTCTTTAGGTGCGGCTATTCAAGGTGGTGTTTTAACAGGTGAAGTAAAAGATGTTTTATTATTAGATGTTACTCCATTGTCTCTTGGGATTGAAACCATGGGAGGTGTCTTTACGAAGTTGATTGATTCGAATACGACCATACCAACTCAAAAATCTCAAGTTTTTTCAACGGCTGCAGATAATCAACCCTCTGTAGAGATTCATGTTTTACAGGGAGAAAGATCAATGGCAGCAGATAATAAAACTATTGGAAGATTTCACTTGGACGGTATTCCTCCTTCACCAAGAGGTGTACCTCAAATTGAAGTAGCTTTTGATATAGATGCTAATGGGATTATAAATGTTAAAGCCATTGACAAAGCAACTAATAAGGAACAATCAATACGAATTGAAGCGTCATCTGGTCTTTCAGAAGAAGAGATTGAAAAGATGAAAAAAGAAGCGGAGGCTAATGCAGACGCAGATAATAAAAAGAAGGAAGAAGTAGAGAAAGTTAATGCTGCTGATAGTTTGATTTTTCAGACGGAAAAGCAACTTAAAGAATATGGAGAGAAAATTCCGGATGAAAAGAAAAAGCCAATTGAAGATGCATTAGCTGAGTTAAAAACGGCACATGCCTCTAAAGACCTTGCTTTGATTGATTCGTCAATGGAAAAGCTTAATACGGCTTTTCAAGCGGCTAGCCAAGATATGTATAATGCAACTCAAGGTGCTGGTGAAAATCCAGAACAGCCTAAAAAAGATGATAATAAAAACGAAGAAGAAGTAACAGACGTTGACTTTGAAGAAGTTTAAGGAATAGTCACCATCATAGCGTTTATTTATTAAATTAGTAAGAATAAACGTGTTAATTATGGCAAAAAGACTACTTCTAAGTTTTATCTTATTAATTTTTGTAAAGAGTCATTTTGGACAGTGTGACAGCACAATAATCCAAGGTGACTTTTTTTTATACAACGATACCACTCTTTCAGGAACTTATTATGTAATAGGTGATTTTAAAATTCTAAGTGGAGTTAATGTCAGTGTAGTTGATTATTCAGCTAACGGTTGTGGTCAGTTAAAAGTATATGCAGATAAAATTAGAATTGATGGAAATATCGATGCAAATCATGCAGGATTTGAAGGAGGTATAGGCGGTGCTGAAGGTACTTTAGTCTCGAGTGCTACGGGCCACACTAATGCATTAACCTCATGCAGTGGTTCTAGTAACCCAGGTCAAATTGAGGTTGAAGGTGGATTTGGTGGTCAGTCAGGTGACGGCCCAGGCGGTGGAGAAGAAGGAAAAGATGGTAGAACTGGATCAGGCTCTAAACAACATTGTGGCAGTCCTGATGAAGCCGGTGTGATTGCAGGTTCATCTGGCGGTAGTGCAGGTGGAGGTGGTAGTTACGGTGGTCTTGGTTCACAAGGTGGATATGGGGGAGATGGTTCTGCAAGTTATTCTGAGTCCAACATGGATATAGCTCAAGATTATGCTATTAATAATGGGTTTGCAAAAAGTGGAGGTAATGGAGGGGCGCTCTATGGAACGGATTCGGGTTTGGATATCCATTTAGGATCTGGTGGTGCTGGTGCTGGTGGAGGAGGTCGATCTTATGATTTAGGTGATTTTGGTCAATCCGGTGGTAATGGCGGTGGTTTAGTCTATTTAAAAGCATTGACAGATAGCTTGATAATAACAGGAGATATTTCTGTAAATGGTCAAACTGGTGGAAATGGAGGATGGGGAGGCAATGGTGGAATTGGCCAAAGCGGTTCCTCAGGTTGTTGTTCTGATCCTTGTCAAGATTGTGGTGAAAAGACGTATTCTTGCGGTTCTGGTGGAGGAGGAGGAGCAGGAGGTGGTTCCGGTGGAGGTATTATGCTATTTTGTGAAGGTGTTAATTACATAACGGGAACTTTCAATTCTAATGGGGGGAATGGTGGATTTGGTGCCAGTGGTGGATTTGGTGCTTCTTGCAGTTATAATGCTCCATGGGGTTGTGGAGGTGATCAAAGCATCAGTACATACTCTGGCTCTGTTGGTTCTTTTGGAGGAGCTGGAAGTGGAGGTAGAATTAAATTTTTCGCTTCTGATTGTATAGGGAATATTATATTGCCAAATACAGTTTCTGTGGATGGCGGTTCTGGAGATTCAAATGCGGATCAAGGGCATTTTCATATGTCTACTAGTTTGCCTTGTAATGTGGGTTTACCACCCCCGCCACCGCCCCCGCCACCAACTGGAATAGATGATGTTTCTTCGTCCCAAATTAGTTTATCTCCTAACCCAGTTAATGACCTTGTTAATTTGGATATTTCTCAGCTTAATAAGAGATTTATCGTGGGGGCAGAAGTAATGGTTTTTGATGTTTTTGGGAAATTAGTTCATGTCGAAATATTACAAAATGCTGCAGCTAATAATCTTTTAATAGACTTTTCTCATCAAGCCCCGGGACTATATATTTTAAATTTCAAATCTAAAGACACTTTAGTTAAAATAAAATTTACAAAAAAGTAATTCTATTAAAATAATATTTTAAATATTTAAAATTTAGTGGAATTTTTATAAATAATTAATGGTATGTTTGCATACATTATTTTATTTTTAATATATTTGTGCAAACATTTAACTATTTACACTATTTAATTTCACAAAATGAAAACAAAAAAAAATATTATTTCTTTTTTATTGGCATCAGTAGTTTTATCTACTTTTAGCTCTTGCAATAAAAATAAAGAATCATTAACTTTTCAATCCGTCTTTGATGATGGGGGGTTATTTGAAGATCCCATGAATACCACTACTAAATCAGTTACTGTTGATACGGTGGTTAATGGAGATAGTCTTTGGGCATGTTCAACCGAAACATATAGTATAGTACAAGGACTTCAGGAATTTCCTTTATTTAATCCAAACTCATCTGTAATTTATCCTGGTAATTTACTACAAGGAGGCTCTCTTAAAAATGCTTCTCCTGATGTAATCGTAGTAGATAGAGCAGCTGGTACTTTCTCTATTGATATCGTTTCTGGTGCTTGGACAAATTCTGCATATGTAGATGAGGTTGTAAAATCAAAGGTGGTTCAAGCAATGAATGATATCATATATGGCTCATCTTCTTCTATTCCTGCAAACATCAGCTTTAGTATGCAAGAAGTTCAAACAGAACAACAAATGGCCTTAGCTCTTGGAGTTGATTTTAATGCTTACGGCACATCACTACAAGGTAATTTAGGATTCTCAGCAGGTTCTTCTTACAATAGAGTTCTAGTTAAATTATCACAGTCTTATTACACTATGAGCTTTGATTTACCAGCAAGCTACGAAGATTTATTCGCACCAACTGTTGCGCCTCAAGATTTACAACAATATGTGACACCAGGTAATCCTGCTTGTTACATTTCTGATGTAACATATGGGAGAGTATTTTATTTGTTAGTTGAATCTACATCAAGTTCAAGTAACATTACTTCAAGTATTAATGCATCATTTGCTGCTGTTCCTAATACACCTTCTGCAAATGTGAATACTTCTTACTTGTCAAATCTTGAAAATTTGAATATCAAACTATTTGCTCTTGGTGGTGATGCTTCAACTACACTTTACACTATAAGCTCAGCTAACGTAAATAACTTAGTCTCTGTTCTGGGTGCTGCTGGTGATATTACTACTGGTGTTCCATTATCGTATGTGTGTAGAGCTGTTAATGGAAACAACATAGTTTCTGTAAACCTTGCAACTACATATGACGTTCAGTTTTGTGAACCTATTGGCCCAATAGTTGGTGATTATGGTATTCTTCCAGCTCCTGTTTTACACCTTGACGCTAGTGACGCTAATACGTCTAACAACGGAATTTTAAATTACATCACAGGTACATCAATTGATAACAATAGATACGAAGTTGGAAATACATATGGATCAAATATAGGTGGTAGAGTAGTAGAAAATTGGCCAGATGCTAACGGAATTAATGTAGCTTCTTCTTCTGATCCTAACCATAGACCAATTTATGTAAACAATGCCGTAAATGGACTTCCCGCAATTGAATTCTGTAGCTTTGAAGCAGATGGATATGGGTCTTCCTCTACTTATGATCAAAATGTATCTACCTCTCTTGAAATTCCTGGTGGCTTATTTGTAAATACTAATTACACTTTATTTTTAGTAGCCTCTTCACCCACTAAATTAACAGTAAGAGGAGACCAAATTGCTAATATTAACAGCCAAGCTATTGACGCAGGTACGTTTATGCAAGGTTCTGATACTCTCTCGAATGGTCAATTAACAGTTGGTTTCAATGCTAATTCAAACTTAATTTTTGGACATAACAACAATGATTTAAATGTTCCGGTTAGTAGAAGCAGTGATTTCAGAGTAATGACTTTTAGATTTAGCACTCAAGAAGGCATGCAAGCTTTCATCAATGAAAATAACTTGATTGCTGACGATCAAAGTCTTAATATTCCATTGACTTCAAATAATGGACTAATGCTTAATTCAATGAATTTAAATGATCCTTCTGAAGGTTCAAGATCATTAATCGCGGAGATTAAATTATATGATGTTGCATTAAATGATGCAGATAGAACAAAAATCGCAACGAAATTAATGCAAAAATATAGACTATAAAACACTTAAGAGTTCACCTTTTCATTTTGTAGATGATTATTGTGATATGTAGATAAATAAATGTTTAAGTGATAAAAAGCCGGTTTCTAACCGGCTTTTTTATTTTTGCTCGATGAGAAATTTCCCACTTATCAAATTTTTATTTGTTTTTTCAGTTTCTATTTCTGTTGGAATTTATTTTGAGTTACATCAAAAGATCTTTTATTATCTATTTTTCTTCTCACTTATTGGGCTAGCTTTCTACGAGCTTACCGTTTCAAATAGAAAAAAATATAAAAGAGCTTTAAGTGAATTATTAATTGTTTTATCCATTTTTTTTTCGGGTTTAACTGTAGTAATTATTCAAACGGATCAATTAAAAAACGATTTTATTGGAAAATATATTGAAGATAACAATATGATTTTGGATCAATTAATTGTTGAAATTGTAAAACCAATTAAGTTAACATCCAAAAAAGTTTCTGTTACTGCAAATGTTAAAGCCATTCAGTATAGAGGTCAGTCAATTCAGACTGGGGGTAAATCTATTTTTTATCTAAATAAAGATTCGCTGTCGGCTAAATTACTCCCTGGAGATATTCTAGAATTTAAGAATATTCAATTTAAGAATTTAACATATCACAATAATCCTGGGCAATTTGATTATGCTACTTTTCTTCGATTTCACCAAATTCATTATGCAAACTATATTAATGAATGGGATAAAAAAGGTTCGACATTTAACTTTTTAAGATATCCCACATTAATCAGAAATAAAGCACTAGAAGTTCTTAAAGCGAATGTTATAATTAAATCTCATTTCCCTATAGTCAGTGCATTAGTTCTTGGTTATAAGGATGAACTTTCGAATCATACAAAACATTCATTTTCTAGTACGGGTGCAATGCACGTTTTAGCTGTTTCTGGACTACATGTAGGAATTATATATTTTATATTAAAATCAATTATTACATTATTCACTTTTTATCAAAGAAATCTGGTCTTTAGAAATATACTCCTCCTCATAGGTATTTGGATATATGCACTGATTACTGGAATGAGCCCGTCTGTACTTAGAGCTTGTACCATGTTATCTTTCTTAATAATAGCTGAAGTTTTTAATAGGAACACCAATGTTTATAATGTGTTATCCGCTTCAGCCATTTTATTGTTGATTATTAATCCATACCTAATTATGCAAGTTGGATTTCAATTAAGTTATTTAGCTGTTTTGGGTATATTATACATACAGCCCAAAATGGAAAAAATATGGGCTCCAAAATACTGGCTTATTCAAAAAATATGGACCATTACTACTGTTTCTATCGCTGCACAAATTTCAACTTTCCCTTTAGGATTATTGTATTTTCATCAATTTCCAAACTACTTTTTAATAAGTAATTTGGTTGTAATTCCAGCAGCATTTTTAATCCTTTCACTTGGAATTTTAATAATCGTATTAAGCTTTTCTAAAATCATCGTTGGATTTATTTCTTATTTACTACAGCATGTTTTGAATTCTCTATTGTTAGTTATAAGACATATCGAATCTATTCCTGGTTCACTCACTGAAGGGCTTTCCATTTCTATTTTTGAGACGATGTTGATTTATTTATTCATTGCATCAATATTAAGTTCTTTAAAGCTTAAAAAATTTATTTTTTACGGAATTTCCACCTTTATATTCTTTTTGCTTCTACTTATTAATGGAATAGAAGATTATAGACTAAAGGGTCTGAAAAGAATAATTGTATACAATATTCCAAATCATTTTGGTATGGACTTAGTTAATGGTCCAAATCATTATTTTATTGGAGATAGCGCTTTAATACAAAACGATGAAAAATTATTGTTTTATGTTAAGCATAATTGGCATGAATTAGATTTAAAATCTCCAACTTTTATCCATTACGACACCTTAACATCTAGTTTTTTCAATTGGGGGGGAGTTTCCATAAACCTGTTCAATAAAAATATAGAGAGGAACCATGATATATCCATATTAAAAAATTACTCTCGTGTGATAGATCAAAACATTAAAGCATCTCAACTAGTTACAATTGAATCGAATTACGATTATAGTATAAATGATGATCATTTAATTCATTCGATAGTTGATCAAGGAGCATTTATAAAAGATTTCAACTAATAAACTAAAATCTTAACTCCTTGTAGAGGATTTAATTCTAAGTTCCTCCATTCGTCATACTTAAATTCATAAATTAGATTAGTTTTCCATAATTATGAAAAAACTTTTATTAAGTGTGCTATTATTATCACCTACTGTATTGTTTGCTGCAGGTGACTCCTCTAGTGGCATGGATATGTCTCCACTTTTATTCATTATACTTTCTTTATTTATTGGTATAAATACGAAACGTTTTTTAAGGAATATTCCCATCCCATACACTGTTATTTTACTAATAATTGGAATTTTATTGGGTACGGCTGATCGATTAGAATGGTTTGAGTCCATTCCATTTATACACAACGCCATTGATTGGGCAGGTCATATTCATTATAAGATCATCTTATTTGTTTTTCTACCTACACTCATTTTTGAAGCTGCTTTTGATTTGGATGTACACACATTTAAAAAATCGTTTTGGAATGCCTTTTTAATGGCTGTTCCTGGAATTATTGTTGGGATGTGTCTAAGTGGAGCTTTAACGATGTTAATTCAATATTTTGGTATTGGATTTGGTGGCTGGTCATGGTATGTTGCTCTGATGTTTGGTGCGGTGATCTGTGCAACTGACCCTGTTGCTGTTGTATCCTTACTTAAGGAATTAGGTGGAGGCAAGAAACTCCGTACATTGATAGAAAGCGAATCACTGCTAAATGATGGTACAGCACTTGTTATATTTATGGTGTTTTTTACGATTCTTACTGATACTGCTGCTAATGCTAATCCAATAATTGACTTTTTTATTGTCACTTTTGGTGGGGTAGGTATAGGTGCTAGCATTGGTTTATTTACCTTATTTCTACTCAAAAAAGTGTTTAATGATCCTTTATTCGAAATTACAGGAGTAATAGGTTCTGCTTATTTGACTTTTTTTATAGCTGAGAGCTTTCACTTATCTGGCGTAATAGGACTTGTTACGCTTGGTTTGCTAATGGCGGGTAGAGGAAAAACAAGAATTAGTCCCGAAGTAGCTCATTTCTTACATGAGTTCTGGGTACTTGCTGCATTTTTAGCCAATACTTTGATATTCATTATAGTAGGTGTAATCATTTCCAATAGAACCAATTTCAGAGTAGAAGATTTTATTGACTTAGCTATAATTTATGTGGGAATTCATCTCATAAGAGGACTTATTGTAGTTGTCCTTTTTCCAGTTATGAAGCGAATTGGTTATGGAGTAACCAAAGCAGATGCATTAGTCTTGTGGTGGGGTGGACTAAGGGGTGTAATTGGTTTAGCTATGGCTTTAATTATCGCTGAATCGGATATGCCCAGTTACATTAAAGATCCCTTCTTGTTTATTACCGCAGGTATAGTGTTATTGACATCTCTCATTAATGCTACTACCATTAAAGCTATGGTAAAAGGATTAGGTCTGACTAAAATTTCCGTAGCACGGGCTGCTGTTATTTCGCATGCGATTGAAAATTTAAGAGAAAGTGCTGATGCTAGATTAGAACTGATGAAAAATGATCGTTTTATGGGGGGTGCTGAGTGGGAAAAAGTAAGTAATTACTTACCTAAGTTATGGAAACCAGATCAAAATGACCTTCTTGACAAACAAGAAAATGGCAGTCTAATTGAACTAAGAACGGTTATGCTGAATAGAGAAAAAAATGTATACTGGAATCAGTTTAGTACAGGCTTATTGGGAAGAAGTGCATACAATCAACTGGTCAAAATAGTAGATGAACTACTAGACGAAGAAGGAAAGAAAACCCTATCAAATTCTGTGTATGTGGATGAGCTTTGGAGTACCTCTCAGTTATTTAGTCAAATAGAGCTTTGGACAAAAATCCAAAAATCCCCAAATAAAGACACGTTTAATAAACTAATAATAAGTTATGATTCCGCAAAAGGGTTTGTAAAAGCTCAAGATCAATTATTAAAATTGGTGGATGAATTTAGTTTGGATAAAACGAATTCAAGTGATGAAAAAACATATTTAGGGCGTATTAAGGATGAGATAAATGAAAAGAAAATTCAGGGTTTAACCTTTTTAAGGAATCTTAAAAGTGCATTTCCAGAAGTCTATAAGGCTATAGAAACCAGACAGGCTAGTCGTGATATTCTAAATCATCAACGAAATAAAATGCTTGAAATGAAGAAAAATGGTCGCATCGATAAAGAAGATGCTCTTTATTTTTTGGATGATATTGAGGTGAGAATGAATGAACTACTGAATAAGGAATTAGATTTCGTGCTGCCTGAAGTAAAAGACCTCATAAAAGGGTTAAAGTCTTTTAATGATTTAGAAGATGATACTATATCTTCTTTAATTCCACTCATTGAAGTTAAAATTTTCCCATTTAATTATGTATTTAAGAATGAATTTGATAATCAAAGTGGGGTAGGCATAATTTGTAGAGGATCTGCTAAAATATCAAACAATCAAGACGAAAATAGGAGTGAAGTCCTTTCTAAAGGAGATGTAATTTCTTCAGAATCTATTCAAAAAGGTGACAAGTTGGTTTCGGAGACGCCTATTACGGTTATGTGGGTTGAAAGTTCTGATATGGATAAAGTTAGAACTCTTTTATCAAATCGTATTAAGTTATAAAAAAAGCCTAGCTCGTAGCTAGGCTCATTTGGTAGTGACGTGCTACAGAGCACAGTCTTTAGATTAAAAGAGTTAGATAAAATTTAACCTAACTCTTTTATTTAATGAGTGATCGCGCCAGGATTCGAACCTGGGACCGTCTGCTTAGAAGGCAGATGCTCTATCCAGCTGAGCTACGCGACCAATTAGGC